>Ga0315905_10000385_pt1 | contig 48667 bp, 35 predicted proteins | sample LakEriMetagenome_5_FD_203522 | JGI IMG/M metagenome (GOLD analysis project Ga0315905, IMG submission 203522) | Freshwater fungal communities from buoy surface, Lake Erie, Ohio, United States - Buoy 4 MA121 | ecosystem: Environmental > Aquatic > Freshwater > Lake | place: USA: Lake Erie, Ohio...
AAAAAAAGATAATATGCCATAGATTAGGAATAAAAAGACATTAAAATCCAAATACCTTGTAAAAATTATGGTTTTACCATCTTCGAAATAACTTGGTTCCGATGCTATTTATAAAGAATAATCTTTAAATTTTATATGGGTAAGTATCTGTATTAAACCTATTAAATATTCTAATTTCTTTTTCGATTTTTATTTTGGTTTACCTCCCAGTAAATTTTTTTTCCAGAGAATAAAATCCTTTATTTCCTTTTTAATATCTTTAATTTTTTTGTCTATAATTTTAATTTCATATTCGAGCTCATAAAATTTCCATTTATCACATTCCATATTAATGCTTTGGATAATACATATTGATAATAATAGAAGAGGAAGGATATTGGTACCGACTCTCAACGCAAATTTTTTTTTTTGATTGCCTATTTTAAAAAAATAATTTAAAAAAATATAAAACATAAACCCAAAAAAAAGAAAAAAAAATGATCTTGATAGAAATTTTTCAAGGAATTTGATTTCAACACTATGTTCCAAAACATAATCAATTATTACTGAATATTCCATTTTTAAAAAAAAATAAATAACCTAAATAAATCAAAAAATATTTAATTTATTTACAAACTTATATTTAAATTCGCTTTTTTCTTTGATAAATTTCAGAAAATCGATTAAATTATAGATGAAATTTTTTTTTGTTTTATAAATACTTTTACACATATCACTTTATTGTTTAATATGGGTTTTATGTATTTTGCATTTCAAACAAGCTGTGGTAATAGTAAAAAACTTTGTTTAAAAAATTCTTCAAAAACAGAAAGAAAAACTGGACAAAAAAAAAATATAATTTTAAACGCTAAATCTCAATATAAATACAATATTTTTCTTAACGGAGAAAATCGAGCAAAAAGAATCGTGACCAATGAAGATAGATACGCAATTTTGCAAAAACCACTAGGAATAATTCTCGAGGAAGGTAATGATGGAATGGTTTTCATTGCTAAAATTGACCCAGCAGGAAATGCTGCTCAATCTGGATTTGATATTAGAGTTGGTGATATTATAACAGCAGTTTCTGCGACTTTTGGGGATGAAGTTTGGTCGACTAGAGGAGTAGGTTTAGATAGAGTTTTGAAATCAATCAAAATAAGATCAGGGGATTTCGTTACGTTAGTTTTGGAAGGACAAGAAGAAAATAATTCTCAGAAAACAATGGCAGCAAAAAATGCTGAAGAAAGAAGAAAAGATGCACGAGAAAAATTCGGGGAACCTGTTTTATTAGATCCTATTACATTAACTCCAATAAAAAAAGGGGATCCAGAAGAAAAAAAGGGATTTTTTGATTTTTTAAAATAAAAAAAACTTATAAATCTTTAATTAAACTTTAGATAAAAAATTTATAATATGAAAAAAATTTATTCTAATTATTTTTGTTAAAAAAACAATATTTGAATTTTAAAGGCTAATAGGTAAAAAAATTTTTTAACCTATATTCGAATGATTATCTCTTTTATAATTCTAGAAATTTGTTTTTATATTTTGTCAAAATAAAAAATATTTTATAAACCTGACTATCCATTTCCTAAATCAAATTTTATATTCAGAATTTTTGTAGGACAAATTTAGTAATATTTTATTTGAGTTTTTAAGTTTAGGAAAAAATTTTAAAAAATAAAGATTTTTTCCTGTCATACAGTATATTTCACCATAAAAATAAAATTTCAGGATATCTAATCTAGCTTTAATATATTTTTCTATAAAAAATTTTTTTAGCTTTAATAAGAATGTTTTATGGAATAATTGTAAATTAATTTTAAATTTAGCTCTTAAGAACCTATCTTTTGCATGAAAAATTTCTTGTCCAAATAAAAAGGGAAAAAAACATTTAAATCGTTTTTTAAAAACATTTAAATTGTTTGACTCAGATAAACAACATTCAGAAAAATTCATTTCCTCAGCAATCCGAACTAATCTTTTTCTTAAAATTTCTTGATATGACTGATTAAGAATATCAAAAATGAGTAGATTTTGGTTTTGATTTTTCCAAAATTTAATAGTATCATTTAATTGATTCATTTTTTTCTCCAATAAAATTCCTTCAATTATTTTTTTAAATGGTTCATTTAATTTTTCATTAAAATTAAATTTATTTTTGTTGTCTAGTTTAACAAAAAAACTAACCGTTTTGGTAAAAAATGTTATTAACGAACAGTTTTGAATTAAGAAAAAATCCTTGTATATAGATTTTTTATGATATTTTAAAAAATCTAGGTATAGTAAAATATTTATAAAAAATTTAAAACTTTTATTTTTTAAAATTTGAAAGGAATTTCTTGACAAAGATAAAAAAATAAAGTCACGAAAAACCAAATCATCAATAGATAAGAAATCTGCTACATTTTTAGAAAAAACAACATTAATAAATTCCTCAAAAATGGAAAAAAGGGTATTCATAAATTGATTGTTTAAATTAAAAAATATATTTAAAAATTTTATTAAATTATTTTATAACCAATGGTATTTTATACAGTCTAAGTTTTTTTGAACTAAAAAAGTTTTTAGAGTCGGTATTGTTTTTTTTAAAGTTTTTTTTTAATTTTATTAATTTAATTTTAAATTTTTTTTTTTCTTTAAAAAGAGAAGAATTTGAATTCGAAATTAATTTTAAAAATTCAATCTTCTTCCTTGTAAAAATTACGAAATTTTTTTTTTTAACCCATCTACCTTGATAAAAATAATTATTTATTCGTATTAGGGGACGTTCTTTCTCAATCCCATAAATCTTAAAATAACCAATTTTTTCATTAGAATTCCGGTCTTCAAATTCCGGTATTTCAATTTTTAAATAATTGGAAAAAAAGTCAACATTCATCATAGCTTGAAATCTGTTTAATTCATTAAATTTTATATTTTATTTGTATTTTTTTTTCACTTGTCTTTTAGTACAAGTTAAATAATTCATACCTGATAATCTTTCTAGTTTATAAGGAATTTTTTTTATATTCCCGTATTCAACAGAAGCTTCATCACTAAACCCTCTATCATTAACCCACAAATAATGTTCAGACAAAATAAGATTATCTTTTACCTGTAAAAACCTAAATGTATTAAAAGAAAATATACTACAACCACCGTTTAATAATTCCCCTGAAAAAACAAAATCTTCTATTTTACTATCATTAGATATTTTTAGAATCCAAAAAATTTTACATTGATTCAAAATTTTTTCAGGAATAGAATTTCTAAAAAAAATTTCTTTGAATTCCATGGTAAATTTGTTAGACGTGAAATTATTAAAATCACAATTTTGCAAAATCTCCATTTGAAAAATAATATTTTTACTGTTAGATAAATTACTTGAGAAAAATAAATAAACTCTTTCTCTAAATGGAGCGGGGGTTTTAAAAGGAAAATAATAAAAAGCTTCGAATAAAGAAAAGTTTTTACTCAGATCGTTTTGTTTTTTCACTGAACAATGAATATGTTCATGCTTAAACCAATTGTTTCTTATTTTTGAAATTTTTGTATCAACTATTGTTTGTATTTGATTATCAAAATCTCCTTCGAATAATACTCCAAAAATTTCTTGGTGTTTTTTGGCAAATAAAAATCCTTTAATATTTTTTTCTACTGACAATGGTTTATAATTTAATAAAGATTTTGTCCCTGGATATGAATTAAGCATTTAACAGATAGGAGAAAATTATTTTTTTTTTTGAAAAATTTAAAATTATAAATAGATTAAAATCAAAAAAAGACTATACAAATTCATATTTTAAACTTTTGAGTAATTCTTATTGCTTCAAGAGCGTCTGAAAGATCAACATTATTTACCATCCTCATTTTAGCAAACGCCTCTGAAATTTTAATCATTGTTTCCAATTCACGAATACGATTGGTTTCCTGAACATCAATATTATGTGATTTTTTTTTAGATATTTTTAGGAACAAATATGCATTCTTGATCATTTCGGCTGCTTTTTTAGATAATTTCGGTATGAATTTTTTTTTTACGAAGAGAATATAATATTTTAAAAATTCAGATGAATTATTATTAAATTTGTTTCTTTTCGAATCAGTCTTAGCCTTAGTTTCAGTGTTTTTTTTAATGAAGTTCTTTTGGTCGATAACTGAAGATGATATTAATAAGTCAAACTTTTTTAAATTTTCCATAAAAATAATATGTCCCGGAGTAAAAATTTTTTGACTATGGAAAATTTTATTTTTTATATCTGTAAAAGCAAATATTGTTAGAATATTATTCTTATTTTCAAGTAATTCTTTTTGGTCCTGGTGGAATTTAAAATCAAAATAATTTCTTAAAATAATTTGTTCTTCAAAATTTAAGTTTTCAAAATTTTCCATAAGTAAAACTCCAAAATTTTCACAGAATTTATACATCTCGGAACCAGAAAAATTTATTAAAGTAGTTTCTTTATTATTTCCCCTTTTTTCCAAATTCAATGTTTTGAAATATTTATTTATTTTTTGAAAAAGACCAATTTCATTTCCAATAACTAAAATATTAATTTTTCCACTGGAAAAATAGTTATTAACCAAGATTTTTTGGTTTCCACCAAATAAAAGACAAGAAATGGCTTGCTTAAAATCTAGTGATTCTTGGATTTCTGGAATTATTAAAGAATAAATCCATTTGTATATATTTTTTGAATGTGCAAATTTAATAAATTTTTTATCCAAAACCTCGAATGAATTAGAAATTCGAAATTTGTTTGCAAAATTAAGTTTTGCAAATCCTAAAACTTTAATTACAATATTTTTTTTTTCATGGTGGGTATTTAATTCAGATAAAACTGAAACGCCTGAGACAAAAATTTCATCTCCAGGGGAAAAGATTTTCGTAAAAATTCCTTCTAGGATTAAAACGATGTCAATATTTTCTAGATTTTCTATTCCTAATTCTAAAAACCCAATTGCTTTAGCTGTTTGATAGTCTTCAAAAAAATTTAAGGTTTTTTTAAATGGAATATCAGATGCGATTGATTTATCACCATAATTTACATGGGATCGTGGTGAATTTTTCGGATTATCCCAAATTCCTTCTTTATTAGGGTTAATTATCTTTTCTTTTGTTTTTAATTTTAGATTCGAGATTGAACCAATAATTACTTTTAAAGAAATGAACTCCCCCTCTAAAATATTGAACCACTTTTTTGGTATTGTTTTGAAAAACTTTCTCAATAAAATTATTTGAAAATTTTTTTTTTCTGATTTTTTTTTAAAACGAGAATTAACCTTTTCTATTAGTCTTTTTATAGAAAATTCAAAAATAAATATTACTTTTTCAGGTTTCTTGAGCAATAAAAAATACAATTCGCTATCATATGATAATATGTCTTCTAAAAAAACTTTAAAAACCTTAACTTGTTCATTTTTGTAAAAATAAAAAAGCTCCTGATGAAAATGGTATTTGAGATAAGTTTTTACCTTTCTTTGAATTCTATTCGAATCAAGTTCCATTCAAAAAAATATTTAGAAAATTTAATATTTAAAGATATTTTAAATTGAATATATATTAAATCATCATATTTGACGTTTTATGTTAAAATGTTTATCGGGAAAGTTTCAAGAAAAATATTTCAAGCTGAAAAGGTTATTCTAGAATTTTCTTCTCTAAATGTAAGTAAAAAAACCTAAAAATAATTTATTTAATTTTTATACCAACCAATTGAAGTTTATCATAAAAAAAAATTTAATTGAATTAAAAAGATTATCAGTCAATTTGAAAAAAATAAGGCAAAATTACGGTTTGGATTTTTTTTTAAATTCAAAAGTGAAAAAAATCAACACAAGTCTAATAATTTTTTCTAGAGCTATGAAAATTATCTTTAGTTCTATTAGGTTAAGGATGTTCGAAAGAATTGAAGTGTTTAAGATAATTTTCTGGGAAAATAAAATTATCTTTTCAGATCTTTTTTTAACAAAGAAATTCAAAAAACAAGAGGTACTTTTTTTTGAAATTTATAATTTTTTGGTTAATCTAAGTAGTTGGGAATCTGGTATAAAATATTTATTTCATAAAAATCTTTATTTAAACCCATTTTTAGAAAAATTTTGTCAGAAAAATTTTTCCTTCCAGAAAAAGCGAAGGATTAAGTCGAATGATAGACAATCCTTTGTTCCAAAAAATTCAGTACTTTTTTCTTGGAGCTACAGTTGAATTAAATGATATTATTTGAAAAAATTGGATTTTTTAGTAGATCGCGCCTCTTTTTACACATTCTTAAAAAAATGTTTAATATTATTTATCCAGAAATTTTTAAGAAATATTTAATTTCCAAAAACAATTCTTCATTTCTAGATGATAACAGAAAATTAACTCCAGGCTTATTTTCCTTTGTTAATTTAAATATTTCATTTTTAGAAATACCAGTTGATTCAACGATAAATATTTTTTTCAACAATAAAAATACATTTATGTCTGGAAACTCTAGATCTTATAAAAAAAATTCATTAAATTTATCAATAAGTAACCGTAAAATTTCAAACCTTGAAAAAGGAACAATGGGTGAAGCAAAAAAAGTATTACATGAATTAACAGAAGGAGAAATTCAGGAGATTATCCGATCATTTGGAATTCAAAACGGATTATCAAGAGAGGTAATTGATGATGATCAACAAGGAAAAGGTCAAAATGTTAAAGGTCTACAAAAAGCAGATGATTCAGTTCGTTGGTATCTTCAATTAATCGGAAGAGTCAGATTACTTAGACCGGAAGAAGAAATTCAACTTGCTCGAGAAATTTCTCAGCTACTTCATTGGGAGCATGTAAAAATTTCCTTAAGGGAAAAACTCAGAAGGGAACCAACTAGTTCTGAATGGACAGCCGCTTGCAAAGTTTCTGATGTTAAAAAATTCCGATCCATTCTTCACAATGCCCGTCGCGCAAAAGAAAGAATGGTGGCAGCAAATCTTCGGTTGGTTGTTTCGATTGCGAAAAGGTATGTAAATAGAGGTATGTCTTTACAAGATTTAATTCAAGAAGGAAGTTTAGGTTTAATACGTGCAGCAGAGAAATTTGATAGTGAAAAAGGTTTTAAATTTAGCACTTATGCTACCTGGTGGGTGAAACAAGCAGTTACAAGAGCTATCGCGGATCACTCTAGAACAATTCGTCTTCCTGTCCATCTTTATGACACAATTTCTGCGATAAGAAAAACAACTAGAACCTTAAACATCGAAATCGGGAGGGCTCCTACTGAAGAAGAAATTGCTGAAAAAATGGATATGTCCGTTGAAAAATTAAGGAGTGTTTTACAAAGCGCACAACCCACGTTTTCTCTTGAAAGACCTTTAAAAAATGACGATGATACTTCTCAACTTTCCGATTTTATCGAAGCGGATCAAGAATCACCCGAAGAACACGTTGAAAAATCAATGTTGAGAGATGATCTTGAAAATGTAATCAACAGTCTCAGTCCCAGAGAAAGAGATGTAGTTAGAATGAGATATGGTTTAGATGATGGAAGAATAAAAACCTTAGAAGAAATAGGACAAATTTTCAGTGTTACTCGAGAAAGAGTAAGACAAATTGAAGCAAAAGCAATACGAAAATTACGACAACCTTACAGAAGTTCCATTTTAAGAGATTATGTTTTGTCAACAAATCAAACTATGGAAAAAAACTTTTCTTCGCGATCACCCAGTTTAATGTTTCAAAATAGACAAGCTAATAGGTCTCAAACAAGATTTTTGAAAGAAAAAAATAGAATAATAGATAAATGATTTTGATTACCAAAATGAAAGTAACATAGAGTCTATTTTTTTTTACCTTCGATATGATTAATTGCTATTTTTGTAAATATCACTCTAAACATCATCAATTAATATGGAAATTACCTGGTTCTAATTTTAGAGAGGAAATAAAAAATTATAATCCTAACTATTCGAGAAAAACAATTAAAAAATTTTTAATGAAAAAGAATTCTAAATCTTGCTTTAATAATAGAAACAAACTCTTAAATCATCATCCTATTTTAAATTCTAAACAACTCGCATCATTCTGTTTAATTTTACTCATGCAATTTTCAACTTCAACATCCTGTTTATCGGTTGAAACCACACCTTTAATAGAGTCAAAAAAAATTTTAAACTCTTCAAAAAACGATAATTACGAAAACAAAAATTTATCCGCTGAAAATATTGTTATAGAAAATTTTAGATTCAACGATTTACCACTTATAAAACGTGCTTCTGAACTTCTAAGGGAAATGGATCACCATGTTTCGCGACCTGTTAAAGATGCCCTAATCTTATTATTGGCAACTGTTTTTGTTGTTCCACTAATGCGTAAATTCAACACTTCACCAATACTCGGTTTCCTTGCAGCAGGACTTTTTCTCGGCCCAAATGGATTTGGACTAGTCCATCGGATAGGTGCATCTAAAACTCTTGCAGAGTTCGGGGTTGTATTTTTTCTTTTTGAAATGGGCTTGGAATTATCGTTGTCGAGACTTAAATCATTAGGGATGGATGTTTTTGGTTTAGGTTCATTACAATGGCTTATTACGGGGATTATTTTAGCGTTAATCTCTCTGATTAATAACGCACCAATTGAGATTGCTGTCGTTATCGGATTTGGTTTAGCATTATCTTCGTCTGCATTCGTTTTACAATTACTTTCCGAAAGAGGAGAAGTAGGAACAAGATTTGGACGTGCTTCATTCGGTATTCTTTTATTTCAGGATTTAGCAGTTGTTCCTCTACTCGTAGTTGTTCCTCTTTTAGCAGCTGGTGGAGGAGATTTTTCCAGTCTTTTAAAGGCTTTAGGAACCGCTGCAGGAAAAGCAGTTGTTGCACTCGGAATAATTTTCCTGGGAGGTCGGGCATTCCTTGAACCAGTTTTCAGAATGGGAGCAAGTGCCAAATCTCCTGAGGCTTTCGTCGCAACAATTTTAGTCACAGTCCTTGCTATGTCAACACTTACCGAATCATTGGGATTATCGGATACTCTTGGAGCATTTTTAGCCGGTGTACTTTTAGCTGAAACAAAGTATAGACATCAAATTGAAGCCGACATCGCCCCTTTTAGGGGATTATTACTAGGTTTATTTTTTATCACGGTCGGTTTTGGAATTGATATATCTCTTATGACTGGAAATTTTTTAATTGTTTCATTTTTACTTTTTAATCTTTTGTTCATAAAAGCTTCAATTATAACTGCTTTGGGAAGAGGTTTTGGGATAAATTTTGCCAGCTCTCAAAGAACTGGTTTAATATTAGCACAAGGAGGTGAATTTGCATTCGTTACCTTAGGATTAGCTCAAAAAAATAATATTGTTGCTCCTCAACATGCCCAACTATTATTCTTAGTTGTGGCTCTATCTATGGCAATGACACCTTTTCTTGCTTCAACTGGTTCTCGAATTGCTTCTTCAATAGAACGAAAACGAGGTTTAATTGGTGCAAGAAAAGAAGATGTTCAAGATGCCAAAGATTATGTGGTTGTTGCTGGATTTGGTAGAGTTGGACAATCTGTTTGCGAATTATTGGACGCAAGACTTGTAAGATATATGGCATTCGATATGAATCCTGGAAAAGTTATAGAAGCTCGAAACAAAGGTTTACCCGTTTTTTTTGGGGATGCATGCCGTCCTGAGGTTTTAAAAGCAGCAGGAATAAAAAATCCTAAAGCATTAGTAGTAACCTTAGATGATAAACATGGAGCTAGTAAAGCAGTTAATGCGTTGAGACGAGAATATCCCACGATTCAAATTTTTGTTAGGGCAAAAGATGCAAAACATCAAAAAATGCTTCAACTAGGAGGAGCTACAGCAATTGTTCCTGAACTTCTAGAATCAAGTTTGCTTCTCGGAGGAGCTGTTCTTTTATCATATGGTACTCCAATTGAAGAAGTCAATTCTTTGATTGAAGAGGCCAGAAAAAAAACATTATTGGATGCTGGTCTAGACATTAGTGGTTTGGCTGGCTACCCCTCATCTGAAATAGAAAACCCTGTCAAGAATTTTACCAAAAATAAAGAATTAAATTTGGAAAGCAAAGATAATAAAGAAATCTAGAAATAAAATTGATTCTTAAAAATCATTAAAAAATAATTAAATAAAAAAGATAGGAATTACTTTTAGATTCAAAAAGGTCTCTAATGTAAATACAAAACCAACATCAAAAGAAAAACAATGATGATATTTTGCTCCTATACTATTCGCAAATTTAGCCTGAGATTATTTTTTTTATATCCGAAAATCTTGGAGGGATTTCCTTGGATGTCTGAGTTGAATATTAATTTAAAAAATTTATTTTGTTTGTTTGTTTTTATTTACTTTTAATTTCATACCACAGGCTTTGTTTAAGTAAAGGGAGTTCACCATTCCATGCACTCTCTGAAAAAGGTGTTTTAATTCCTTTTTTTTTTATTTTCCATCGATTATTTTTTTCTTTTTGATCTGATATAAGATTAATTTTTTCCGAGGTTAATAATTCTTCAATGGTGTTAGAGGATAGTTTGTTATTAGAATTTAAATATGATATTGTCGATGGATATGAAATATCTTGTTTAAGTTTATTATTTTTGATTGAAAACTTGTCAAGTAAAAAATTTTTCATCGATAAAGAAGAATTTTTGAAATTTCCTGAAATTTTACCAAATGCAATTAAATACAATAAAGATAGATGGATAAACGCTAAAAAACTAAAGCTCAATGTTGAAAAAAACCATAAATCAGTTGTTGTAAATTTAAAAGTTTTTTCTCTTAAAAAAACAAACAAATTCAATAAATAGAAAGAAAATTTTGAAAAATTCCTTTCAGGAAGTGATAAGTCTTTTTTTGAGATTATCTCCAAAAAAATATCGAGAGAAAAAATTGCCAAAAAAAAAGTTTTAATTTTCCAAAAAACCTTATTTTCTTTTTCATTAGATAAAGGAAACACCGAAATATCGTTCTTTCCCATCCATAAATTCCAAATTATAGCTAGATAATTAAAAAGTTTAAATAAAATCCAAATGTTTTTGTTACCTGAAAAATAGGTACAATACTCAGTTATCCATACGAAGTTTAAATAGATAAATGAAGTAAGCACCTTTCTAAAAAAATCTTCTTCGAAATTTTTAGTAGAGGAAAAAAGTTTTAACAAAATTAGAAGGACCATGTAATTTAGTAAACTAAAAATAACATTTTTATGGAATTCGATGCTTAGGTAAAGTATTTCTATATAGTTTAAAGAGAATCCTAATAGATAAATTATAAAAAGACTTCGCAAAAATGGCAACAAAATTTCAGTTTGTTGTTTTAAATATATTTTGAAATTTTCTGAATATGTTTTTTGTGAAATTTTAAATAAAATAAAATTCGAAAAAAAATGAAATTTTCTTTTTTGATTAGGATATTTGTGTAATAATAATTTTCGCTCTTTATTTTTGATAGAATTTTGAGAAAAGAATGGGCGAATGTAAACTGGAAATCCAATTTGGTTTAAACTAATCATAAAAGTCAAAGAAATTGATTATTAAGTAAACGATATTTTTAATCGTAGTCAAAACTATTTACATCAATATTAATTTTTTTAACATTTTCTCATTAGATAATACTTTTTGTCCACCGTTTAATCTTGGATAGATTTCTTCTAAATAAAAATATAAATGTCCAGCAATCATACCCATTATATCGGATTTTAGGGTTTTCTGACGTAAAAACCAACTAGAAACCATTAAAATTAGGGGAAGACTGGAACCTTTTATATGAATTAAATTAACAAGATTTATTTGCTGCTGAGCATTTTTTTTCCCCCATATATATACAACCATGGAGGTGATTCCTGGCCCCAAAAATGTTGCTTCTCTTACAAACAACTTCATTAAAAGCATCAAAGAATTTCCTGTAATAAGAAGGTATAGATATTCAAATCCTCTGCCTTGGAATGAAACGCTTTCTAATGCTTTCGAATATCTTGAAAAAAAAAAAATGTAAAAAATCGATTTTATTCCCGTTTCTCCAAAATAAAATAAATGACTAAAAAGACGCCAAAAATTATGATGTTGTATAACGAGTTTAAGGTTTAATAATAAACTAATTCCATTAATTATTTTTGAAAAGCAAAGTGCATTTATAATAAAAGATAACAAAAGGTAAACTCTGGTAACTGGAGGGAATGATGAAATAAAATCAAATTCCATCTTTATTTAAAAAAAATAATCTAATTAAAAGGTAATATATAAATTTTTTTTAATAAAAAAAATTTCATCAAATATCTATGATCGAGTAATAATTATTAAAAAGAAATTTTTATTATTATCAAACTTTTCCGTTTAGTTAATATCCCAATAATTTTTTTTTTTTTTTTTTTGCACATAGAATCTCCGTTCTAACTTGTAAATGGGTAATCAGTGTAAGAAAATGAGATAATTTAAAAACTTATTGAAATCAAAATTGTTCTGTTAATAACATATAATGTTTATGCTTAGTTTAGTTTTTTTAATTTTTTTTCTTTGTAGGCAGCGTTGCTAAGCAAACCAATGTCATCGAAAGAAACCTTTACCCACCCACTTTTTCTTATTATATACGTGTTTATATTTCCTCCAGAAAAGGGATCTTTTCGCGAAGCTTCAAAAATCGCTCTTCTAGATAATTCACAAGCTTCTTCTATTTCCAAATCCCATTTATATCCAGAATCAAGAATACCGTATGCAAATGTGGAACCAGATCCTACTGCGATCATTGAAACCTTGAGTCGATTTCCATCTGAGTCAATGTAATAAATCGAAGGCCCATTGATATCCCATCCTATTATCATGGTCCCCATAGATATACCAGAGTTTTTATATTTGAAAATTGAATTTGTAAGAATTTTCGAAGCACCTGAAACTGTTACTCTAGATTTATTCCTAACTTCATAGAGTTTGCAAAGTGAACTCAAATTTCTTTCCCAAAAAAAACAATCCGCTGCTCCTCCAGCCATAGTGCCCAGAAGGTAGGAATTTATTTCTATCACCTTTTTTACCCCAGGAGAACCGATGAAATTTCCAATAGAAGCTCTAGAATCTACTGAAATTACTACTCCAGCCCTACAAATAAATGCGAGGGTTGTTGTTCCGTGACAAAATTTAAGTGAACTCTCTTCATAGGTTCGTGAATTCATTTTAAAAATATATAATATTTTTTTTTATATAACATTAAATTTTTAAAGAGTAAAGAGTAAAAATGATCCAAGGTGAGGTATTACAAATTTGGTTTTGTTTTTTTCATAAATTTTTTAAAACTAAATATAAAAGAAATTTTATTTGGTCAAAATTCAAAAAATTTTTGGTTATTAAAATCGAACAAATTGTAGAATTAAATGGTTTTTTTGCTGCTAGAATTCTGCAATATCCACAAAAATTCGTTTCCATAATAAAATATGCAGATGAAAAAATTAATAAGGGGAAAGTTTTTCAAAGAAATTCTTTTTTTCTTCAAATCAAAACCTTGATTTTATTTGATCATATATTTGAAAAATTTTCTCACATTTTTTCCCCAAAATTTCTAAGTTTATGTCCCAGACTTATTGGAAAATTAGTTTTTATTCAAGGATTGGTTGTCGATGAAGGTCCAGTTATGGTGAAAAAATTCGAACGAAACTTAATTAGACAACAAATAATAAGCGCTAAACCGAAACAAATTAATTTTCAAGATCATAAAAAAAGTTTAATAAATGAATTTTATCCTTCCAGACCTCAAATTGAGAATTTTGGAATCGAAACTCAGGAAATTAAAATAATAACAAAATTTAAAAATTTTCCTAATCAAATTAACCTTGAACCGATTATTATAACCGTCTCTTTAGTTGGAAAAATGGTCGAAGTTAAAAAATATGGAAAAAAAGTAAATTTATGGGGTATAGTTCGAAAAAAGAATGAAGACTTTTTAAACCAAAAATATAATCTAAGTTTAGGTTTGTCAATTGAAGCTGTGTCCATTTTTCTAGAAAAAAAAAAAAATTCGTATGAAAAAAATCTAAAACACAAAGTTTTTCCGCTCTTAGATTTTTTATTGTTTTCCTATGATTCAAAAATAAAAGGGAATGAACTTAATTTTTTTAAAAAAATTTTTCCAGGGTTTCTTAGCAAAAAATTTTCAGAGGTTCTTAAAATTCTTATTTTATTTTCTCTTTTAGGTGGTTGTTTAAAAAAAAACCTCTTGAAATTGAATAGAAATTCCATAAACATTTGTTTTATTCAAAAAAGTTTGGATGCACAATATAAATTATTTTATCAAATCCAAAAAATTTTCAAGAATTCTGCCTATATCTCAGCTTATGAAAATTCTTCTTCTGATTGGTTTCTCGATGGAAAAAAAATTTCTTTTTTTTTAAAGAGTAAACAAAGTTTAAGGCAAAATACAAACAAGTCATGGTTTTTTTTTGTAGATCCTATTGATTTTTGGAATAAAAAAGATTACAAATTTTTATGTTCGGTAATTTTAAAAAAATCATTGAAATTTTTTTTTAAAAATACTAAACTTAAAATCAAAACACCTTTTTCGGTTCTAGCAATTATAAACTTCGACAATTTTTTTTCCAATTTTGATGAATATAAAAACTATTCTTCAAACGAGGTGCCAAAATTGTTTTCACTTTTTGATATAATAACCTCCTTACCGGTTTTTATGATAATTGAAAATAATCACTTTATTCCTTTTTTTTTTACACTAAAATATACAGATAAAAAAACCAGAATTTGGAATTTGGAAAATTTTTGGAAAAAAAACAAACTTAGATATTTTTCTTCATTTAATTTGTCAAGATATTTATTATTTTTAAAATCATTCAAAAACCCTATATTTAGTTCTTGTGCCGAAAAACTTTTAATACTTTGGTATTTATCAAATCTTAACGAAAAAATAAGTCCTGAAATTAAAATCATATTTTTGGAAAAATTGATAAAATTTTCTCAAGCTAGTGCAAAAATTTTCAATCGTGATGTTATATTATTAGTCGATGGTATATTTGCAATTTCAATTATTGAAAACCTTTATTTTAATTTCAAAAATAAAAATAATTTAGATGCTAATAAAAAGGAAAGAGGAATCACATTTTTTTTTAGAAATAAAAAAAATCAGATTTTTAAAAAATATAAAATTTTTGAAATATTTAAATATATTAACCCAACAAGTATGTGTAATGGTAATTTGTTTTTTTAATTACTTAATATAACATATTTTTTTTTAAAAAATTATTATATTAATATTTAAAGTTTTCAATAACCATTAATTTATTATAAAAAAAACAAAATGATTTATTGGAATGAAAATAAAAAAATAGAAGAAATGCAATCTATTGTTAGTTCAATAGATTGCCTCCTTTTTTCTTTAAAAAAATTTTCATTGAATATTAATAAACAAAAAAAGCTTTCATTTTTTTACTTTTTAAATATTATACATTCTTGGATCACTAATAAAAAAGGTTCGAATAAAAATTTTGTATTAGTGTTTTTACAAACTTCAGAAAAAGTTTATAATTTCATTAAAATTCTCATCGGCATTACAAATAGATTTAAAATTCTAGAATTTTCAAAAAAATTTAATTTTCCTTTGAGTAGAAATTTCATATATTTAACTTTAAAAAATAACATAAATTTAATTCAAATCTGTCAAATAATAAAAAAAAATAAGAAATTTGATACGTCTTTATCTTTTTCTATTAAAAATCAGGTAATCGAAAATTATCTTTTTGTTGAAAACAGGAATGGTAAATTTGATTTTAAATTTATGAATATTTTTGAAGATAATAGAAAGTATTTTTCCTTTTTAAATCAATTTAAAAAAGTTAATTTTTTAGATTTTGGTATTACCATAAAAAATGTTGAATTATATCATTTTTTAAATTCCTTCAACTTTAAATTGAAAAGATCAACAAATTCCTTTATCAATTTTATCAATTTCATGAAAAAAATGAATTATTTTAAAACTCTTATTATTTTAGACGACTTAAAAAATTTGCCCAATTTCCAATCTAAAAATATTACCAGTTATTTTTTATCCATAACCAACAACTCTTCTTTAAGATATAATTTAAATGCAATTAAAAAATTTAATTCAAATAAGGTTCACGGCCTTGTAATAAGCAATAAAATTTGGAAAAAAAGAAATTTGTTTAACAGAATCGATCCACGAACGTTAACTGTAGTATTTAAAATTAAATCCTTATCCAAAAAAAATCATTTATCAGGAATAAAATCATTTTTTTATTTTTAAGATCTATTCAACATAATTAATAATAAAAAATAAAGAATTTTCGATTTTTATTCTATCAATTAAATTTTAAAAGTTTTATTATGGAGTATTAAAAAATGAAACTAATTAGCAATAATAAAAGGGTTCGTATTATATTTCAAGATAACAGAATAATCGAGGGTCTCCTTTTAGCTTGTGATTTTCATATGAATACTATTATTTCTAAGTCGGTTGAATATCGTCTTTCTAAAGAATCTAAAAAATGGGAAAAAAGGAAAGTTGGTATCTGTATAATTCGAGGGAATTCTATCGCGACAATTTCGTTTTTTTAAATGAAAAAAGGTAATAAAAAAGGTTGTTTTTAGGGTTAAGTTGAAATATCTTAGTTTGTGGAACATTAGCAATTTTCTTTTTTTTGTTAAATAATATAACTAATTCAACCCTCCTGAAATAAAATTTTTAAAAGACCGAGGGATATATAATTTTTCTTAACTGATTAATAGAATATAATTTAGATCATTCAATATTAAAAAAATCGAAAAAAAATCAGATAATTTCCTAAATATTCGTTATGTTTTATTTAAAGAACTAAACTGAAATTTTTCTACATAAAAGAAGATTAATTGAAAATTTTTTTATCTTTTTCTTCGATCTGTTAGTCATAAATTTTCCTATGATTTCAAAAATTAAACATCTTATTCTGGTAAAAAAAATTTTATGAATATTACTCAATTGAACGAGTTTTTGAAACAAAAGGATAGATATTTCTGATCTAGATAATAAAAACCCATAAAAATTTTCAACAGAAGACAAAATTGGTAATAGTCTAGAAGTTTTTTCTCTTAATTGGAAATAAGAATCAATCAACTTCATATCAAAAAAAGCGAAAATCGAGTCAGGAGAGAAAAAACTATAGGAAATTGGGAAGAAAGATTGGTTTAATTTTTTTTTAACACGAGTGCAATTTTTTAATGTATAAAAACATTTGTTTTCCATACTGGTCCAAAAAATTAAACCTCTTAATTTTTTAGAACTTTTAACTTTTAACTTTTTCATCTTATATCCTGTTTTATCTAAAAAAATCCAAGAAGAATTTTTAGGTATTAATTGAAAATTCCTAGTTTTAAACAATAACCATGTTGTTTTAGATGAAATTTTTTGAATTAAAATTTTAATTAATCTTCTAAATTCAGTTGAAACCAAGAATTGTTGCATCGAAAATAAGACAGATTTCTTAAAATTTAAATTTTCATATGAGACGGTTTTGTTCAAAATCGGGCTTAATCGTGAATTTGACTCATTGGGATATTTTTTTAACGTCACTAAAAATTTATTTTGTTAGTCAATGTTACACGTTAAACTTTTTAAAGGATTCGATAAAAGAAAATGAGGATAAACTAATTTCCGATTCTTCTCTTCCTTTATTAGTTTCGTCTATTGCAGAAATTTTTTTTCAAGAACAAAATTTAAAATTCAGATTGAATAGAAAAATAATCGGTATAATTTTAAAAACTTCTAACCGATTATCGATATATTTAAAAAATTCGGGTTTTGTAAGAAAGAATGAATTAAGCACGGGAAATCTAGTCGCAGTAAATAGAGATAATTATTTTATGGTTAAAAAACTTCCAAATGAATTCGATTATCGAGTAAAAGCTATGGAATTAGAAGAAAAACCAAATCAGAGTTATCAAGATATTGGAGGATTGGACGTTCAAATTCAAGAATTAATCGAAGCTATCGTATTACCGATAACACAGATTAAAACTTTTGAAAACCTGGGAATACAACCTCCGAAAGGGGTTTTACTTTACGGACCACCAGGTATGGGAAAAACTCTTCTAGCTCGTGCTTGTGCAGCACAAACAAACGCGTCGTTTTTAAAATTAGCTGGACCCCAATTAGTTCAAATGTACATAGGAGAAGGTGCGAATTTAATTCGGGAAGCGTTTTCATTAGCTCGAGAAAAGGCTCCATCGATAATTTTCATAGATGAAATCGATGCAATTGGTACAAAAAGATTTGATTCAGACGCGAATGGTGATCGAGAAGTCCAACGAACAATGTTAGAACTTTTAAATCAACTGGATGGTTTTTCTATTAATATGAATGTTAAGGTAATAAGCGCTACTAATCGAGTTGATACCCTTGATCCTGCTCTCTTGAGATCTGGAAGAATTGATCGAAAAATCGAATTTCCCTATCCTGATCTCCTTTCTAGGGAAAAAATTTTACAAATTCATTGTCGAAAATTACAAATTTCTGAAGATTTAAAACTTAATGAAATTGCACGAATTACAGAGAATTTTAACGGAGCTCAATTGAAAGCTATTTGCATTGAAGCAGGTATGAATGCAATAAGATCGTGTCGTAAAATTATATTTCACGATGATTTTATCCAGGCGTTAACATCAATTCAATTAAAAACAAAAACTAGTATGGATTATTTTGGGTAATTATTTTTTAAAAAAATTCTTTAAATCTAAATTTTTGAAATGTTTTGGTTATTTTTGTTTTTAGTTTTTTTATTTCCGAAAAAAGCAAACGGTTTTTCTTTCTGGATTCTCGAACGAATGGCCTGGTAATTAGTAAAATCCGAGTTCATTCTTTCCCAAATTTGTTCTTTTATTAAAATTTCGAACTCGGAATTAATATAATATAACAAAAAAGTAGAAGCTTCTTTTTTTTTTTTAAAAAAAATTTTTGATTTTTTTCTATTTAAGAAATTAATTTTTTGTTCCATTTTATTCTCGCTTGAATAAAATGGAACAAAAGGTTCTTCTTTTTTAAGTTTTTTTTTAAATTTGATACTTTTATTTTTTATGATGGTATTTTTTTCTTCATCTAAATCGACATCCAGAAGTGATTCTCGCTTACCATCACTACCTCCTCCTTTTTCTAACCTTTCGATATTAAATTTTTTAATGGAAGTTTTTTCAACTTCAAATAATCGACAACGAAGGGCTTGAATACCAATTCTAACGATATGGCAAATTTCCTGTTGATTTTTTTTTATACCATGAATTCGTGTGGATAACAAAATTGCTGCACCACATAGGCCAGTAGGTTTTCTACCAGTACTTATCCAATTTCTTTTCATCCGGGCAATTAGTCTTAAAGCCGACATTGTGACAGGAATGGTTTTTTCACCTAATTCAAGTTTTGAAACAAACCTATGGATGTAAACTGAAGGGTCAATAACAGGAAGAGGTATACGTGTAAATTTAAGGAACTTTAAAAATTCAACTCCAATCTTACTTGATCTTGTTTGAGAAATATCAGAAAAATCAATAAGGAGGTGGGGAGTTTTTTCTTTTCTGCATACTGCATAAAGACATGAAACTGAAAGAGAATGTAAATTTTTATTGCTTTTTAGTTTATTTTCTACGCTAAATATAAATAATTCGAAAGCTGATTCAATATTTTCATTTGAAATTCTAAGTTGATTTCCTAACTGAGTCATTTTTCTTCTTATACCAAATTTTAATAAAGTCGGAGACATAGATTTTTCACTATTTAGAAGGGAAGTTTTTTGTACTATTTGACCTCTGATTTCTTTTTGTCCATTTTTTTTTGATTCAAAATATATTTCGGGGTTTGAAATATTTTCATCGATCATATTGCCACAATAATTACAAGAAATTTTACCTTTGATAAAATTAAAGTCGATTTCGGTTGTTCCACATTTTCCACATTTCATATTTTTTTTTAAAAAGAGGTGTAAAAAAAATGAAAATTGAATTATAAATTAAAAGAAAGATTTAGAAAATGTTCAAATAAATTTAAGATTTTTCTAAATTTTTTGAAAAATTTCATTTAAAAATCAAAAAAATTATTTTAAAAAAAAAGAATTTAGTTTTAAATATATGTTCCAAATGTACTTTATTTTTAAAAAAAGGCCGCAAAATTTTAAAGTTAAATTTAAAAATTATTAATTATTAAAATTTAAAAATTACATGTGCTCCCAACCAATTGTAAGTAAATTTTAATGGGAATATATTTCTCCTTAAATGATTTTAATCGATTTATTCGCAAATAAAAAATAAAATAGAATTTACTATTTAGATTTTTACAAAACAATTCTCAGATTATTATCAATTTATTTTACAAAAAAAAGAAAATAAAAGGGAAACTTATTGGATTCGATGAATTTATGAATTTAGTTTTAGATGAAGCTTTTGAAATTTTAATAGATTCAAAAGAAAAAAAAATCGGTAAAGTTTTGATCAGAGGTGACTCCATCATTATGATCTATAAAACTCATTTTAATTAATTATCCTGAAAAATTTTTTTATAAAAATATGGAGAAAATGAAAATTCTTGATGAAAAAATATACCAACAATATAAATTAAATAAGGATCCGAATTTGTCCAAAATATTAATAAAACATAGTTAAAAAAAATTTATTTCTATTTAAAAAAAAAAAGGCAGCCTCCGAAACAATAAATTATATGGAATCTCACCATCTCAAACAAAAAGAATTACAACTATTTCTTAAACCAAAACTTCTAAAACTTTTGGAAAGAGCAAGTCTATTTTTAAGGGTATATAGGAGTGGAAAATTACCTAAAATATTAAGAATTTTGCCTAATCTAAAAAATTTTGAAGAAATTCTTTGGTTAACTAGACCCGATATTTGGTCAGAACAGGCAATTGTTGTTCTAACACGTTTTTTCCAACCTAAATTAGATAAAAATCAATTGAGCAGGTATTATTCATTAGTTCTCGCTCCTCGTTTTCAAGAATCGATTTTTAAACCAAAATCATACTCCGTTCATATTGAAAAGGCAATAAAAATTTCTATAAAATGTCCCTCGATATTTTTTTCTTCTATTATTTTACCCATGTGTGAGAGTGATAGATGTTCAAATAAAGAAGGAGTAGTTATTAGTTCGATAATATGGAAATACAAGTTTCCACGATCAGTAATTATGTCTGCTTTAATTCGATTAACGAAAGACCCAATTACGTCAGCAAAATGTATGCTATTAAGAGTAATCATCAGTAAAAATTACTTGATTTCACTTAGAATTATTGATTTATTAATTGATTTTTTTAGCTTAAACATTAAAAAGACTTCTCCTCACTATAAAAATTTACTTTTGGTTTTTTTAAGGAATTATTTTGATTCTCTTTCCAATGAAGATAAAAAAAAGGTTTTTAAATTAAAAACTAAAACGAAAATATTTAAAATTCTCAAAAAATAATGTTAAAAAAAATCAGAACCAGTTTCAAAATCGATAAACTCTTCGCTAATTAAAAAAATTTTATATTTTAGAAATTTCATAATCAAATTTAAAACTATTTTATAGTCGATTTTTTTTTTACAAATCAGGTTAAATTTTCCAATAAATTTATCAGAGTGTTTTTCACCTACTAAAATCCACCATGAATAAGATTTTTTTTTAAAAGTCTTTTCAGTTTTGTGTTTAAAACTTAAATTTTCATTTGAAATTATTGAGTTTGATAACTTGAAAGATATTTTATCTTTACTATTATCTTTTTTTAATTTTGATATTGAAACTTCAAAACTTGGCTTTTTTTTAAATTTTTGGAAATTATTCAATAAACACGGAACTTCAATAAATTTAGGTTTTTTTCCAATCGAAACCATAAAAAAATTGAAAAGGGAAAAAAAATCTAAAATTCTGTGAATTTTTATCAATATAAATGTTGATAAATCTTTATTTCCAGTAAATTTAAAATCTAGTGATCTAAACCTTGAATTTTTAACTAATTCTTGTTGAATCTTTTCTTTAAAAAATAAAATGAATTCATATAAACCTACAAATTCATATATTTCTCCTAGAACTATCAATGAAAAAAGAAATTCTTTTTGGTTATTTAAATAATTAAACAAATTAAATTTTATGTTTCTATACTTTTTTTCCAAAAAATTTATATTTTTTTTTTGAAAAATAAATTTTTTGGTTTTTCTAAAATCGATTTTAGAAAAATTTTTAATTTTTTTTAATAATTCGTTACATTTAAATTGATTTCTTTTTAAAAAGAATTCGCGAATTAAAAATCGACTTCTAAACTCCAAACAAAAATATTTATTCATGATTATCCCTTTTAATGTCCTTTTTAAATTGTTTCTGGTTTTGAGAAAAAAAACTTTATTCTTCCTAAACTTAATAAATAGAGAAACTAAAAATTTATAAACAGAAAATTCCTTAAAATTTTTATTCCACTTAAAGTAAAATCGCGGGTTCATTTGAATTCTAGTGATGAAAAAATTTAATTTTTTATAAATCAAGTTTTCTCTTGAAAATCTAAGTTTTTTCAAATCATAAAAGGTATAAAGTTTTTCTAATAAATATTTCTTCCAAGAAGATTCCAGGGAAAAATCAAATGAACACCTTAAAATTTTTGATGACACATATTCCTTTGAATTTATGGTAATTTTGTTACAGCTCTCAGATAATATATAAAAAATAAGTGAAGAAACACAAAATGGATATTCGTTCAAAATCAAATTTTCCATTATACCAATTGAAAAATGTATTTTTTCTAGGGGTATTTTTATTAAAGATGGAATTGAAATCCAATACATTCTAAAAAAACCTGCTAAATTTATTTCTTCTAAAAATTTTCTTTTTGTGAATTTAAGTTCGGAATCATGAATTCCATACCCAAAGCAAGAAAAAAATTTCTGGCTTTTGGTAAAAAAACCTGTTTTTGAAATATAAAATTGCATATAAATCTTTTTCAAAATGTAATCCGAATCAGCTTTAAAAAAAATGTTTAAAGACAAAATTGATTTTATAATTTTTTTCAAGGAATTTTTTATATTAAAAGAAAAATAGACCATTTTTTTTCTATAAAAACCTTTTTTAAAGTTTAAAAAGTCTGAAAAATTCAAACTCTTCGAATTTTTTTCTTTTTTTTTAAAATTTTTAGTTAATTCCAGGGAAGGTTCAATTTTTTTAAACTTGATTTGATTATATACTTTTATTGGATAAAAAATTAACGTGTTGTGGAATTTAACAATTTTAAGAAGATCTAACATATTCAATAGTCTAGATGTAGATATAATAATAGACAGATTTTTTTCTTCTTCAAATCGTAAGGTTTCTAAAATTAGTTCAAGGGAAGGTTCTATTTCAAGATTAAAACTATTTAATACCAAATCAAGAATTATGATCAAATAGTTATCTTTAAAAAGTTTAAAAATTTTTAAAATTGAAAGAAGTTCTACCTTCATTAAGAAATAAACACTTTTTTTTTGTTCGAAAAATCTTTTTTTTGTAAAATATTTAGAGAAAAAATTTTTTACTGGAATACCGATGACTCCAATTGAACTTTTTTTAAAGTTCAAGGTTTTAGTAAAAATACTCTCTGTTGAATTTTTTGAAAAAAAAATTTCACATTTTTTCCTCATAAGAAGATTTATAATGATTGAAAATTCATGAAAAAAATCTTTTGATTTTTTTCTGAATAAACCAAATATTTTATTTTGCCCCGCTTTTAAATTTATATGTATATAGTTTGAAAGACAACCACTTAAATTTTTTAAATGTGAAGAAAAATACTCTCTCAGTGAATTTCCAGTTTTAAACCCAATCAGTAGTCTAGACATCGGTATTTTACAAAAATTCGATATGAGAGTTTCAACGGAAAAATTTAACGGAATTAGAATTCCTGTTAAATCAATTATATATTCTGTATTTAAAATTGGGTTGTGTTCAAATTTGAGTTTAATCGAATAAAACGGAGAAAATGGGTTTTCTAGAATCGGAATTAAGAAGAAAATTTTGTAATTTTTTTTCAAAGTCGCATTCTTCAACCCCAAATATTTTACATAAATTAAGGTGTCGCAAATTTTATCTTCGATAAATATCCACACCCCTAAAAATCGTTCACTTGAATATTTTAGTTTTGGTAATAGTAGAATTAAATTAATGTAAATTTTTAAAGTAAATCTAGTTACAGTTTTAACTGAGATTTCAAGATCAAAAATAGGAAGAAATGAAGTAGATTCTATAACATCTACTGATCTTTTTTTAGAATTTATAATATACTCTAATTCTTTTTTTTTTAAATTTTGAATACCAAAAATTGTCAAATTTTTTTTTTTGAGATGTTCTGAATATTTTTTTTTTATTCGGCCTTTTAATGATTTCCAAATATCTTTTTGGTTATACCAACCTCTGTTCTTAATTGCTAAGTATAGATCTATACAGAGTTGAGTAATTTTAGCCCATTTTTTTAAAAGAGATATTTCAAACATTATTCTAGAAAGTTTCAAAGCTTTTTTACATATATAACTACTGTCAATAAGCAATGAATCGTTTTTAACAATAATATTCTCGATATATGATTGAATAAGAACGTTAACTTTATAATCTTTCGTTCTTTTTGAAAATTTGATCGGAACAGGCACTATTTTAGCAAGCCTATTAAGTTCACCGTTTTCATTTTTTCTGGGTGAGAAGGAATTAAATTCATTTGAAATAGATAAAAGTTCTAATAGTTGGCACAGATTTTGATTTGGTGAAAATTTCGATATTATTTCCACGAAAGTTTGATAATTTATCTGATAAAATCCAGAAATTTTTCCATAAATAGTTGTTGAAATAAAGTTTTCTTTTATCTTAATGTAAATCAAACCTGAACTCGATAATTCATTAAGAGATTGACTTATAAAAAAACTTTTCGTTACGATTGCTAATTTTTTTTTGAAAAATTTTTCTTTTATTTTAAACTTTCTGGTTAATAATCTTTTAATCCGAATCCAAAAAAATGTCTGTGAAAACCAATTTAAAGCACTTAAAAAACTTTGAACCCTTTTAAATGTTATTTCAATGTTTAGATAATCGGGTAATCTATTTAAAATTGTACTCTCTACTGGTGTTTGATTCTTAATTATTTTTAAAAATCGTTCAGTATTTTTTGAAATTGTTAAGAGGAAACTTGAACAATTTTTATCTGAATCGAATCTACCTGTTCTCCCAAGCATTTGAACAATATTGGTTCCTGAAATTTCAACCCAGGATGCTTTTTTGGGGGAGTAAATTCGGGTACCCTTGATAATTACATTTTTTGGATTTAAATTTACTCCCCAAGCTAATGTATTTGTTGTAATTAACACTTTTAAACTTCCAGATTTAAATTTATTTTCCATAAAACTTTTTTCTTTTTTCGATAGGCCGGAATGATGGATACCTATGCCCATTTTTATTAAATTTTTCAGAGACGGAAGGGTCTTTTTTATGAAAACTTTCCCAAAACTTTTAACAATATCAATGCTTTTGGAATTTTTTCTATGTATTTCCTCGATGAGAGAAAAACCAGTTTTGTAGGTGTCTTTTCTACTCTGAACAAAAATCAGTATTTTAGGGGTTTTAGAGGAATAAATAATGTTTAAGGTTTTTTGAATTAAAATTTTATTGAGAAGTTTCAGATCATTTAAATTATAATTTCCAGGATTTACACTCAAAACCACCTGATTTAAAGGGTTTTCTCGAATGAAGGGTCCAAAATAAAATACCCCATTTATAATACTAACATTCAAAAATTTAGCGAGATCGTAAAAATTAGGTATCGTTGCACTCAAACTAATAGTTCTGAGATATTCATTTTTATCCCTAGAATTTTTTTTAAAGTAGACCAGCAAATTTTCTAAAATTGCACCCCTTTCTTCTTTTAAAAAATGGATTTCATCGATAATTAAAAGATTTATATCTTGAAAAACTTTGATTTTATCACTTTTTTGCAAAATTGATTCAATTTTATCAGGCGTTCCTACTATTATATTACTTAAATTTAACCTAGTTAAATCAATCAAAGAATCACCTGTAATTTCACAAGTAATAAATCCTATATGATTAAAACAATTTTTTAAAGTTTTAACAATTTCTTTTACTAACGCTTTTAAAGGAGCAATATAAAGAACCTTTATAAATTTTTGGTTCAGTTTTCCTTTTTTTAAATTTAAATTTATTGAATTAACAATTAATCTCAAGATAGAAAATATGATTAAAACTGTTTTTCCAATACCAGTTGGGGCACCTATGAGTAAATTACAATCAGTCCCAAGAACAAATGGAAAAATTTTTGCTTGAAAATTATTTAATTTTAAATAAGATCCTAAGGAAAATTTCATCCATTTCGGAAAATAGTTAAGTTTTAAATCATTCCAATTTCCTTTAGTTTTAGGTAAAAACGAAACAATTATTTCCTTAAAATTTTTGAAATTGTTTACAAAAATCAAATATGAAAATTTGTCATAATTAACTGAAGAATTTAAAGGAAATAAAAAATTAAATTTCATTTTTTTTTCAAAAATTTTTAATAATGAATAACTATTAATCTTTTCTCTTAAATTGGAAAAATTTTCTCGATTAATTTTAAATTTGTAAGTTAGTAAATTTTTTCTTTTATTATACATTTTCTTATTATTTTTTAGTGAAAATTTTTTAAAAAAATATAACCGCAAAAAAATAGCACTGGGTTGGAAAATTTTGTAAAATCGAAAAAAAAAAATAAATCGAAAAAAATCACCTAATCCTAATTTTTCAGTATTTAAACAATTCATAAAAAAAACTATTTATTTTACTATTAAAATTAATTTTTTTGACTCTTAAATATTTAAAATAGTATATAATTAATATGAAAAAATTAGATGTTCAAAAAATATTCTTTTTTTATTTGAACAATAGTTTTTCCAACAACATCTTTCGTAGAAATTTTTCCGAGAATATTCTTATGAATTTTTCGATTGACCATAATTCTCTATTTTTTTTATTGAAAATTTTAACCCAAAATTTTAACTTTAAAAAAGAATCAGAATGGTTACTTATTTTCATGAAAAGAACAATTTTATTTTTTTCAAAAACTTATACAAAATTCAATCATTGTAAATTAATCGAAGCTTTTATAGAAGTTGGTATTTGTTCAAAAAACAAAATTTACCATTTAATCGAAGATAATTTGGAAATTATATTCAATCTGAATAAAAAAAGAAAGAATTTGGAAAAATTAATTTTTCTGAAAGTAAGCAGAATAGTTGGAGAGAAGTTAGCATCTAAGAGACCATTTGATTACACACAATCCATTCTTTGTATTTTTTCTACCCTTATTTTATCAAGCAAAGATAGTTTGGACGATAAAATTCACAATTCTCTTTCCTGGCAGGTATCTGATTTTTTTTTGAAAATCTCAAATTTTAATTTGATTTATGTTGGAAAAGAACAACTAAATTGTTTAATGTTAATTGAAAAGATTTTTAAAAAAATAAAAACTTGTATTTTGTGTCCAAAGATGTCTTTTGATATTTTAATCCATTTTCTCATTATTTTTTTACACATTCATTTCTCTACAAATTACCCGTTCCTATTTGAAAAATCCTTTTGGAATTCAATAGGAAATTTTGAAAATAGATTTTCTGAGTCGGTTCAGAATTTTGAAAATGAAGTAGTTACAGTTGTTCCAGTTTTTTTAACCTTCTTTTTCTTAGATTTAAAAAATAAATTTTTTTATTTTAACAATTCAAAAATATTATTTTTAAATTTTCTTTTCCTTACAGATAGTTTTCAACGTATTATTTCACATACTTTATCAAAAAATTTAGTCTTTTTAGTTTTTAAAAATCTTCTCTCATTCGTAGAAATTTCAAAAACAGAATCAGTTAATCAATTAAAATTTTTTTCTCAAGAAAGAAAATTCAATCATTTTGATAAAACACAAAATTTAAATCGAATTTTATATTCTGTTGAAATAAAAAAAAAAAAATCCACCTCTTTTTTCAACATTATCGATTTTATTCATTGTTTTTTTTTTAAAACTAATGATATATCTGCCAAAATAAACGTTTTTTATTCTATTTCTCTTTTAAGTGGGGATTCTTTAAACGGGGTGAATATAACCAGGTATAATTTAGAGATTAAAAAAGGATTATATAATTTAGCAGAAATAAAACTAGTTGAAAAGTTTGAAAAAAATTTTGTATATTTTATAGATTTAATCTCTTTTTACCGGTATCAATTATCTATTAAAAAAATTCAAAAGTTAATAAAAGCAATTTTGGAAAAAAAAGTGGATAAATTTAAAATAAAAAATCATTTTTTCAATTTTATTGAACGTATTTTATGTACAAAAGGAAATGACGGGAATGGGATTCTGCTTTTTGAATTAAATAATTATTTTCTAAAAGAAACAATTGACATTTTTTATTTTTCGATACAAAATAAAAATTATTCAAGAAATTCAATACAATGGTTTTTAAAACTTTTGATGCGAATTACAAGTGGTTTAAGAGAAACGGATGAAAAGAACCAAGATCTTACAAATAATATTTTTTTTTTAGTTTTGAAAAATATTGATACAGAAAAATGTGGTTTACATTCTACATTTTTTTTAATTGAAACGATATTTTTTATCATTAAAAATTTTACCAATATTCACAAGGATTTGGTGATGGGTATTATAAATTTTAGTCATAATATAATTTTAAAAAACCAAAACGAACTTCTTCCTTATGTTTTCGAAATTTTCAGCACTCTGGATGTATCTCAAGATGAAAATTTTTTTGAAAAAATATCCTACCGCCTTTTTTGTGGAATATGCAATCCACATGTTTGGGACAACAAAATTCTAGTCTTTTCCATACTTAAGTTTTTATATTCTTTTGTCAGTAGATTTTCAAAATCGTTATCGAAAAAAGACGTGATTAATATTTTAAAAATTCTTACTTATTTGATTAAATATTATAATCAATCTGGGACACAACTTTTTAAAAAATATTTTAAAACCCTTAAAAATTTACCAAGAGGTTTAAATTTTTTACCACATGTTTTCGAAAAATTAGATTTTTTTAGAAGTCCAATAGAATTTAAAAAAAAACAAAAAATTTTTTTAATTTTCTTTTTTGTAAACTTTACAAATTTTGATCTTTTTTTATTAGAAAAATTAATTAATAAAGTTAAAATTAATGGTTTACTCTTCCTAATTGACAAAGTAGATTATAAAGATTGTAATGGTCAAATTTGCACTAAAAATATAGAATTATTTCAAGGTTTTTATAAAAATAATAGTTTTATAATGGACGCTAGAATAAAAAAATTCCTAAAAATAATTACAAGAAATTTAATTAATTTCTCCTGGGAATTTAAAGAATTTTTACAAGAAAATTTTAGAGGAGGAAAAACTAATTTACGAATAATGAAGTGTGAAATAGATTTAGTTTACTTTAAAAAAGTGAAGGATTTTTTTCAGCTTCTATATTTTCAATTAGAAAAAATATAAAACCTAAGAACTAAAATAGATATTATCCTTTTAAAATTTATTTACATTTAATATTTGTCATCGGATAAACTAAAACCTGAGTTTTAATAAATTCATCTTCCATCTGTATTTGTCATTCTTATAAGTAAAGACTTCGGTGGAGTTAAATTAAATTCTTTTTGCAAAATATAAATTCGAGTCATCTATAAATTGTACAATACCAAATAATAAAAATTGTTTAAAGTTTAAAAATTAATATTGAATTAAACAAAAAATACAATAGAAATGATTTTTTTCGAAATGTTTATATTTCATTAAATTTTTTTTTGTTCTTGGAATCTGTTGTATTTTTTTGGTTTATTTCAAAAATTGTTGGTTTTTTTTTAAAAAAAAAGGAAATCAAGTGAATAAATTATTGAGAAGCTACCCAATAAGTATGAAGTTTTTAAAAATTTCCTGAAATAATTCTTGGACTAATTGCCATAGCCATCAGTTCTTGGAAAAGAAGTTTACATGCATACGGGATTCTTATGAGAGAAATCGAAACCGTATTGTCACAATTCTTACATTCAAAGATATTTTGTTTTCGATTTCCTATTGCTAAGAAACCACATAGATCGCATACGAAAATTTCAAAAGCGTCGGATTGATCCATTAACCTATCTTTTAGAAAAATTGCAGATCCATGAGAAATCATACAATCACGTTCCATTTCACCAAATCTTAAACCTCCGTCTCTAGAGCGGCCTTCGGAGGGTTGTCTTGTTAAAATTTGAACTGGGCCCCTGGCTCGAGAGTGAATTTTATCATCAACCATATGTTTTAGTCGTTGATAATAAGTTGGTCCGATAAAAATAGGCGTTCTTATTTTTTCTCCCGTAAAACCATTATACATAATTTCCCATCCATATTTGTTGTATTCGAGTTTTTCAAGTCTATTTGAGACCGTTTTTACTTTTAAATTACAAAAAGGAGTTCCATCCCCAATTAAACCTTCTAAAGCTGAAACTTTTGATAACAAAGTTTCTAATAAATGCCCAATAGTCATTCTAGATGGGATTGCATGTGGGTTCATTATAATATCCGGGACAATACCGTCTTCGGTAAAAGGTAAATCAGATTGTTTATATAACATTCCAACTATCCCTTTTTGTCCATGTCTAGAAGCGAATTTGTCACCAACTTGTGGAATTCTAACAGATCGAATTCTGACTTTTACCATTTTTGTCCCATATTCAGTTTTCCCGATCATTACTTTATCAACAATACCAGATTCGAAACTTTTTACAGCTACGCTCGCATCTTTTTTGTTCTTATAACTTCTTTGTATCGAAGAATATGATGTTTTGAGTTTCCCAATTTCACATGGAGTCGTTTTGCCAATAATTATATCATCTCCTGAGACTTTAGTTCCTTCACATATTAAACCATCGTGATCCAATTTTTCATAACATCCAAGTCTTAAACCTGTACATTCTTCTTTATTAGGAATTTCAAAATTTTCTTTTCTTCCTCCAAATTTGTTTTTTTCCTCATCTTTATATGTTCTGTAAAAAAATGATCTAAATATTCCTCTGTCAACGGCATCTTGGGATAAAACGATTGAATCTTCTTGGTTATAGCCTCCATAACAAGCTATTGCAACAATTGCATTTATTCCATTTGGAAATTTATCAATATTTAAAAAGTTTAAAGATCTGGTAATTACCAATGGCTTTTGAGGATAATAAAGAAGATGACACATCGTATCCATTCGAAGGTTAAAATTAGAACAATTTATACCAATTGCCTGTTTTCCCATAGCAGACTGATAGGTATTTCTTGGAGATTGGTTATGATCAGGAAAAGGGATCATGCTTGCACAAACACCTAAAATACAAGAAGGATGCAATTCACAGTGTGAAAATTTAATCTGTGGATTTCCTGAAAATTGGAAAATAACCTCTTCCAAATTCATTGCTATTAAACAAGTTTCTTCTTCTTCAGCATCAATAAGTTCCAGGATCCCTTCTTTTAGCAAATCACAAAAAGAAATGTCATTTTGAAACTGTATGCCAATTAATTTTTGAAACACTGAACTATGTTGCTCACCTTTCTTTGGCCGAGAAAAATTTGTAATTGTTTGTTGGTTTTTAAAAACTAAAAGTGGGCGCGCTATTCTACCAGAATCAGAAAAAATTCGAACTTCTTTATTATCAATATCAAGTGAAATAGAAATTTCTTCTTTTATTATTCTTTTTTTTCTAGAATATTTCAAATTTTTTACAATTTTTACGGGGTCAATATGCGTTCCTACCCATGAACCATTTACAAAAATTTTGAAGTTTTCGATATTTTTATCATAACCATAATCTCCCAAACCTTTTGTACCATTTTCTTCTAAAAGATCTATTATTTGATTTGTTATTGAACCTGTTGTGATTAAGGCTGTAATTGCAAGATTTTTCACTAGACCACAAGAATGTCCTTCTGGAGTTTCTGAAGGACAAATTAGACCCCATTGTGTATTATGCAAATGTCGAGGTTTGGTAAGTTTTGTATTTTTTCCGCTAGAAGAACTCAATCTTCTTAAATGACTTAAGGTTGAAAGATATGAAAGTCGATTTAGGACTTGACTAACTCCTGTTTTAAGCGCTTGTTTATCGGAACCCCAATTTCCCGTCGAAAGAGCATACTGGAGACCTGTTGTCAAAAAACTTGATTTGAAAAGGTCAACAATTTCATTTTGATGACTACTTTGAATGTATTTTTTCTGAAGCGAAACACGAAGATCTTTTAACACTTTACTCAATAATTGTCTAAATAAAACTCCTAATAAAGGTCCAGTAGTATCGAGGCGTTTATTTCCATAATGATCTCTATCATCTGTTTTCCTTTTTCCAATTTGAGTGCTTAAAAGTTTGTTGATCATATAACCAAAAAAATAACCTTTTCTTAATTCAAATCCTTGTCCAATACCTACGTGGGGTAAAAATTCTTTTTGTAATATTTCATAGGCAAATCGGATACGAACTCCTTGGTTACCTTTTGAAACATGTTGACCAATCGCTGCCAAAGCAGTTTCTTGATCCATAATAGGACAATTCTTTGAAAAAGAATTTATTGCTTCTAAACGATCATCTTCCAAGGAATATCTTGCCGATTCTATCAAAAATTCATCATAATCTTTATAACAAATGTGTTCAAGAATTTCATGTTCATTTTCAAAACCAAGGGCTTTGAAAATCCAAGAAACAGGAATATCTTTTCTAAAATATGGTAACATTGCCCTTAAATATAGACCACCCGAAAAATACAAAGGTAAAATGGAATTTTCATTTTTCTTTTTTTGCGTCTGTTTTCTCTTCTTAAATTCCTCTAAACAGATTTTTACCGTTAATAAAGAGGGAGACCATTTTCCAAACTCAGCAACAGAACGACATTCCGCAAAAAATAAGGCACCTTCTTTCGAATAATATTTTAATTTCGAAATCGATTTTCTATTTTCAGTTTTTTTAAAAACATATACATGATTCCAAGACAATTGTTCTTGGGCTACAATTACTTTTTCTGATCCATTTATTATAAAATATCCTCCAGGATCAGCCAGACATTCCCCGAATTTAAGTAAAGCCCTTGGTAAAAGTTTTTCAAGAATACAAAAACGTGATTTTACCATTATGGGTATTCTTCCTATTAGAATTTTTTCGATTGTTCGGCTATAGGGTACCTCTTGTTTTTTCTCTTCCATCGCATAAATATTTAATTTTGTTGTGGAAACATCACAATAAAGAGGTGAAGAATAACTAAGCCCTCGTAATCTTGCTTCTTTTGGTAAAAGAGTATGCGCTATACCATCATCTTCCACAAATGTTGGTTTGGAGAGATGTAATTGACCAAATCTAATTACAATTTTATTTTCAATAATTTTCTCGTTCCCGAAAAGATTTTTTTTTACTGGAATGTTTGCGATTACAGGAGGCATATCGTCAACTATTTCTTGCATGTTATTTTGAATAAAATCATTAAAAGAATCAATTTGATGTCTAACCAAACCTTTTTCATAAAAAAAACTTTTTAAAATAACCCAAAGGTTTTCATTCAAGTTTGAATTTACATTTTGGTTTTCAAAATCATTATTTACGGTCATATTTAAAAATTATTAATAAAGAAACTAAATAGTATCTACTGATTTACACACACTCTTTTTTTATATTGATTTTTTAAATAAATAACTAACTCGGAAAAAAAAAACAATATTTAAAATGCATAAAAATTTTTTATTATTAATATATTTTTTATCATCAAATTTTTACTTAATATAATTATTAATGTTTTTTCAAAATAGAATACTGTTGAATAGTTTTTCAAAGAATGTCAAATTTTTACAGATTAAAAATAGTATTTTAAAAAATTTAATAGGAATCTATTTAATTTCAAATCAAATTAATTTTCACAACTCTTTATTATCGAAAAATTATAATCATCTGCTGTTTTTTTTTATATATATAGGGGGGGGGAATCCCTCTTTTTTCTTTGAACAAGAGAAAAAATCTATTCATCTTAAAATAATAAGTGGATTTTTTTTATTTGTAAATGAAATTTTTTCTAAAGATTTTCAAAAAAAGATCTTTTTAAATTCTAATTCAAGATCATTAAAGAAAAAGAAGTATACAAATTATGAAAATTCCATACAAATTTCTATTCAATCTTCAACGAAAAATTTGGATCAAGAGATAATGAAAATGTTAGAAATTGAACGAAAATTAGGATATTTTGAAATTAGTTTGAATTCTATAAATTTAATTCAATCTAAAATAAAACAAAAAATCAAAGAAATACGAAGCAGTAGAAAAGAATTAATTAAAAATCAAATAATTAATAGCAAAATAATATATTTCATTTTTATTATATTTTTCTTTTTAAGATTTACTATTAAATACATATCATACTTATAAATTGTTTATAGAATTCTTTAAAAAAAAAACTAATAAAAAATGAAACAAATAAAACTATCTTATTTGGTTACAGGGATTCTTTTGTTAAAAATACTGGGTCTTGTTAAGATGTTTAAAGATATTGACCAAGAGAAGAGATTTTTCTTTTTTTTTTTAAAAATTCTTAGTTTGAACCTCAAAAGAATTTTTTTTGTTGATTTAAATAGTTGTTTAAGACTTTTATTGGAAGAAAGAATAACTTTAGATATAATAAAAATTTTGTTAAACAAAGGTTTAAATAAAAAAGTGGATCAAATTATAAGGAGATTTGAAAGTTTTAATTCTCATTTTTTTTTTCAAAAAGAGGTGTTAAAATTATGTGATTTATTATTTCAATTTCCTTTTACAATTTTAAAAAAAAAAAGTTTTTTGAACAATTCAGTAATATATTCATGTCTAAATCTACCCGGTAATATATATAAATTCCCTAGCTTAAGGATAATAGTTTCTGGGAAAGGCACTAAAATAAAAAAAAAAATTGAAAATTCAATAAATAGTCTTACCCATTATTGTCTAGAAAATCCATTACTATGTTCAAAATTAATCATTCAAGAGTTCATATCGACATATTTTCGTTTGGAAGTAAAAGTAAAAAAAAAGTTAAAATTTTCATCAGAAATTAGATCATTTTCTTTTTTTAATAATTCAAAAAACTCATTATCTTTATTTTCTTTTCTTAGGGAACTATTTGATAAAAAAAAGTTTCAATCTTGTATTAATATTTGCTTTAAAAATTTTCCATTATTTGTAAACAATAAGTTTGGGTGTTTTTTAATTATATTCATCACAAAAAATGTGTATTTAGATGGTGAATTTTGGTTAAACTTTTCATTTTTTAAAAATTTTTTTAAAACTGAACCCTTTAATTCTTATTTTTATGTAATTTTCTTCAAATTCCTTTTTAGAAGAACAACAAGATGTTTACAGAGTTTTAAAATAAACAATTTATTATATATATTTAAAAAGTCTGAAAGTAGAAAAAATTTGATCGAGATATTTATTTCAAAAAAAAAAAAACGAATTAAATATTTTTTATTATTTGTTAAACAAAAAATTTTCAAAACTCCTCCAAAAACCTATCCGAGTTTTTTCCAGGATGAATTTATTCAAATGGTAGATATTAAAAAAGTAAATAGAGAATTCAACTCGTTTAATAATTTTAAAATTTATCCATTTAATTGTATTTCAAAAATAAAAATAAAAAAACCTAATTTGTTATTATATACCAGAAAAGTTAAAAAATTTTTTCCTAAGTTCCATTTTATTTTTTTTTTATTAAAAATAACTTGGAATTCTATTTGGAAAAAAAAAAAATTTTATAAAAATTTTGAGAGAAATTTCTCAGATTTAATTTTTCAAATTCATTCCCAATATATAAGATCTAATGAAAATTTCATAAACATATCAAAAATTCCTTTATTTTCTGATAATAAAAAATTTATAGAATTTTATAGGAACCATAAGCTTTTAGAGACTTGTTAAAAAAATATATTCATTTAATTAATTTAATATAACTTGATATTGAAGAAAAAAGGAATGACTAATAAATCATTATCACTCCAATTTTTCATTACAAGTAAAAACTTCACCTTTAACAATGAATTTTTTAAAAAAAATAACTTTTTATCTAATAGAAATATTTCTTTTAATAACTTAAAACTTTGCAGATCTTTTAAGGATCAAAAAAAGAATTGTGGAGTCATTGGTATAATAAATTCAAATATGAACGATTCTTCCCAAATTAATTCTGATTTCAAAGAGGTTTATAGACCAACAAGAAGAATGCCCATTGTTACTGTTGTAGGGAAAGGTAATGTAGGAAAAAGCACATTAGTAAATCGAATAGCTGGAACGTTTGAAGACGGTTCAATTGTTCATGATATGATAGGTGTAACTCGAGACCGAACTTACAAAAAGGCATCATGGTTAGGTTATGAGTTTTTAATAACTGATACTGGAGGTATTTTACTAGGAAATAGAAATAAAGACGATTTTTCAGATTATATCCTCCAACAATCATTGATTGCTATCCAGGAAGCATCTGTGATCGTTTTTGTCGTTGATAGTAAATCTGAACTAACAATGGAAGATTTAGAACTTTCAGAATTTTTAAAATCTCAAAAATGTCCTATTATTCTCGGAGTAAATAAATGTGATAATGCAAAAAGTTTATTTCTTGATAAAACTGCCTATTGGTCGCTTGGTTTAGGGGAGCCTATTCCAATCTCAGCTATTCATGGAATAAATAGTGGAGAATTGATGCAAAAAATAACGAGTTATTTACCAAAAATTAATTTTCCTTTTATTGATGATACTATCAATGTAGCGATTATCGGAAGACCTAATGTTGGTAAATCTTCTATTCTAAATGTTTTAACAGGCCAAACAAGATCTATTGTATCGGAAATTCCCGGTACAACAAGAGATTCAATCGATTCATTTATTAGCGGGGGATCGAATTGTAATCTATATAACTTAATCGACACAGCAGGTATTAGGAGAAAAAAATCAATTGATTATGGAACAGAATTTTTCATGATAAATAGATCTTTCAAGGCAATAAATAAAGCAGAATGCATTTTATTTGTTATGGATGCAACTATTGGTGTTACTGAACAAGATCAGAAATTATCAGAAAGAATAAACGATCAAGGAAAAGCTTGTATTATTATTATGAATAAATGGGATAAAATTTCACAAAAAGAAAATTTTGATCAAAATGAAATAATAACTCTCGTAAGAAATTCCCTACCTGCTTTGTCATGGGCGAAAATTTTATTTATTTCAGCATTAGAAGGAACTAGGTGTAACAAAATCCTGGAAACAGTTGATTTAGCAATTACCCAATATAATAGACACGTTCCAACTTCTGTTCTAAATGAGATTATTCAAGATGCAATTAGATGGAGATCTCCTCCAACCAATAGGGCTGGAAAGCAGGGAAAAATCTATTACTGTACTCAAATTTCAGAAAAACCTCCTTCTATCTCTATTTTTGTAAATGATCTCGATCTTTTTAATGAATCATATCGAAAATACATCACCTCTCAACTTAGAATTGGTCTTGGATTCGAAGGAACCTCCATTCGTTTATTTTGGACAAAGAGGAAATAAGTATTTAAATGAAAAAACTACAGTCACTTAAGATATTTCTTTTGGAATTTTTTAAAAATTTTAAGAAAAAAAACCAAATATTTTTCTTAATGTTGACCAATTTTTGAAATTTTTTATACAAAATCCTTATTTTTTTTCTTCTATGAATTAACCCTTGAAAGAGGGGTTTCCACCAAATGATTGGATTTAAAATTGATAGTAATTTTTCGAAAGCAAAAAACAAATATCTGAGAATTAATCCAGAAGATTTTAGAAAATTGATGATGAGGAATTTGAAAATTAATACAAGTTTTGTTTCCAAACCTGAAAATTGAAGTTTTTCGATAAATTTTCCAATTAACAAAAACAGAAGTGGATTATTACTACTTTTTCTAATAAACATTTCTGTTTCAAGTATTATACCCAGTGAATTTCCGTAATTTAGTAACTTTAGGCTCTCAACGTGTTCTAGGATATAAATTAAACTTTTAATTATATTGGGGATTGGATGGAATTTAGTGGTTAAATATTGTTGATAAAGTTTTGGTAAAATTATTTGTAGGTTCTGATTATAAGCCAAAGTTGCAAGCGTTATAATTATTGAAAGACGGAAAATTCCTTTATTTTTTTCTAGTGAATCTATTAAAAAATCTACAATTTCATTAGGACCATAAATCATAGAAATTTGGTTAATAATTTTCAAAGAAACCTTCCTGTTTTTTATGTTGTGGTTTTTTTGCATATTTACCAGAACTGAACACAATAAAACCAAATCTTTCTTTGGAATAAAGGGTATTTTTCTATTCATAATTAAACTCAAAAGATTGATAAAACCGGATTTTAACCTAATCTTATTATTTTTAATCATAGGATATATATTAGCAAAAATTTCTTCAATAGGGGGAATACAATAATTACCTGGAAAAACTTTTACTATTTGACAAAGAGATTTCAGAAAATAATTTTTAATTTTGGTGGATTTAGTATCTATTCCATCAACTAAAATTGTCCCTAAATATCCAACTAAAATCTTCTCCTTAAAGTAAAAAAAAATTGGTATAAAATTAGAGAGAAATTTTGAGGTGTATTTTTGAACATATGGATTTAAATTCACCAAACCCCATTTAAGTAGACCCGAGACCTGTGGTAAAAATAGCTTACTTTTTGAACCCATTTTTATTAATAATTCTTGAAGAACTTTAAAAATTCTTTTTAGAAAAGTTTTTCCTTTGCAAATTTTTACAGAATATCTATTAATCGTTAAGAATATACATTTAAAAAATTCAAGAATTTTTTTTTTGGAATCAAAGAAAATATCTGTAAAATTTCTTGTGAAAAATAAACCTAAAATTTCCATTTTACTTATATCTTTTTTAAAAGACTTTTCAAAAAATTCAAATTTAAAAAATTTCTCAAACCTTGTTTTTCGTGTAATATTGATCAGATTTATGAAAAATATTAAATTAATTTGTCCCCAATACTTGATAACTTTTTTTTTAAAACTTATCCATAATTTTGTTTTGCAGTAGCCAAAAAAGTTTAAAATTTTTCTTTTCATTACTGTTTTTTTTGGAAAAAGGTTTGTAATAAAAATTAAACCACTATTTTTTTTGGGGAATTTTTTAAAAACAATCGAATTTTCAATAAATGTGAAAAAATCTAAAAACAAATCAGGGATATTTAAAAACCCTGAATTTTTAAATAAAAGTGTAATAATTTTTAAAAAATAATTCACTGTAGAATGATTTTTTTTTTTAAAACGATTAAATATTACAAATATTAGTTCATTTGTTTTAAGACAATATTGGAACCGATTAAAATAAAATAATTTTATTAAAATTATCAGGGATAAATTAAAAAATCTAGGATTTTTATTTATCAGAAATCTTTTAATAGTTAAGAATAATATATTCTGTTCAAAACAATATAAATATAGAGTTTTCCTTTGAATCAAAGTAATATTAAAAAATAACAAGTTAATGGGAAATAAAGTAAGTTTTTTCCAACTAAGTGTTCTAATAACGGGGATTGAAAAAAGGATAAAATTATTTTTATGAACAAAGAACAAGATTTCTAGAAATTGTTGTTTAAAAATATTATCTTTTTCACAAGAAATCCATTTAACAAGTGTGAGTAACTTCACAGCATATATTTTTTTTGAAAAAACGTAACAAATATTCATTAAAACAGATTTCAAGCGAATACAATTTTTGTTGAATAATGGCTTTATCACGGTTAATAATTTTTTAATACAATAATAGGGAAAAAGATCTTGAAAAGATGAAATAAAATCTGGAAAGAAGATATTTTTGATATTTTGGAATTTTTTAATAGATCCTTTTTGAAAAAAAAAACTCTTTTTATCAAAAATTAATTTTTTTTTCTCAGATGAAAAATTTGTCAAATTTCCAGTTTCAAGATAAGTTTTATTTTCGAGATTATACTTTAATTTTTGATAAAACAAAAAATCTCTGATTTTTGGGTTAAATTTCTTTTTTGAAACTAATAACCAGTTTTTGTTACGAATTTTCTTTAAAAAACAAAAAATAGAATCGTTAATCGAGTTTCTAATATTTAAGGTTTTGAGAAATTTAATAGTATAAAAAATACATCTACATGGTAAAGGAGCTGACATCCACTGATTATTTTCACTTGATGTTTTCAAGGATAAATTAAAAAATGTTATTTTTTTTTAAAATTTAATTATTTTACTTATTTTTTCACTTCTGTTTTCCAAATACATCTTTTCAATTTGTTCGATTTTTTCAATTTTTAGACGAAGATTTGTTGAAATTAAGTAAAACTCTTTTTTTTTATAAAATTTTTCTCTCTCTTGCAAAATTTTTTTGAATGATCGAAAATACTTAAAAAACAAAAAATTTTCATGGTTCCCAAAAACAAACATTTTTTTCTTGATTAAAAGATTTGCTGAAAAATCAATTTTTTTTAGAGGAAAGGTCTTAAAATTTGAATCAAACTCTTTGATTAAGATTTCATCACCCATATAACTTAAATAATTTTTTTTGAATTCTTCTTTAAAAGAAATAAAATTTTCTAAAATAAAATTCGAATCTGAATCTATCAAAACTTTCTTTCGTATTCTTGTTGTATTATTACAACGAATACATTTCACACGATTTGAGGTTGCTGGTTTAGTAAAAAATCTAAAAAGAAAAATATTTTTATGAAAAAGATTAGATAAATTAAATATTTCTGTTGATCTGACTTTACGTATTATTTTTTGACATATTGCACATTCAAATAAAAAAGTAATTGTTTTCCAAGATGTAAAATGATTATTTTGATTAAATTTTAAAAATTTGCACATGTTATAATTCAAAATTTTTTTATAAATGTGGATTTTCCTATTAAAATAAGTCTGTGAAATAATTGGAAACCTTGGATTGATTTCAAATCGAAAATAAAAAAGTTCATTTTTTTTTCTAATAAGTTTACTCAACCAAATAAACCAATTATTTCCATTATTTTTTTGATTCTCTCTAATATTTAAATCGATAAGTAATTCGGTTAAAAATCTTTTATATTTTAGAAAAACCTTAAAAGAAAGAATATTTGAAATAACTTTTTTTGAACAAGATTCATGGTAACTAAAAAATTTATATTCTAAGAAAAAAAAATCAAATTCTAAATTTTTGATGAAGGTAGAATAAATAGTATAGAAATCAAGTTTATTATTACTCATCGAAGAACTGAATTATATTTAAAATTTTACAAAAATAAGATTAACAATTATTAACTATTTATTTTAATATTACTCAAATTAAATAAGAAATACGATATGTTTAAATAAAAAGGATTGGTGTGATTTTTTTGGTAATTCAACCTTCAACATTTAATTCCCCTCAAAAAGAAACTTACTCAATGAAGCAAAAATACCATCAATCGCATAAATAAAAATAGCTGAAAATACTAAACTAATTACTACGATAACAAATTGTTTAAAGAGTCTATCCAAGGAGGGCCATTCTATCATCTTCATTTCTGTGGATATTTCTTTGATAAAAGATAAAGCATTATCTTTATTTTCTACTTGTTTATTTTCATTATAACTGACTTCGTTTTTTTGTTCAGGATTACAATTTAATACAAGTTTAATCTTTTTTGATTGATAAAGTTTATTTTTCACAAAATGTTCATGTGAATAATTATTTTTTGATCCCAAAGTTATTTTTACAATGTTGTGTATATATAACATTTAAAATTATAAAAAATTTTATCACAATTACCGGTTCGTTTTAATATGATAAATTCCAACTTGTTACAAAATTTTAAAAAAAACTTTTTTTCCAATTTAAAATTTCCAATAGTGATGATTAGTAAATTTTCAATTACTTTTCCGAAATATCAGGAGAAAAATTTGATGGAAAAGCTTTTTATTATTCAAAGAATTTTGAGATTTTATAACATTAATGTCGACTTGAAATTAAAAAAATGCGAAATTATAATATCAACAACAAACCAGACAACTGATCCATATTCAATATTAAATGCAAGAGATTTTTTAAAGTTAATTTCTAGAGGAGTACCAATCCACCAAGCAGCTCAGATATTTGATGAACATGTTTTTTGTGATATAATAAAAATATCAGGTTTTATCAGAAATAAAAAAATTTTTTTAAATAGAAGAAAACGGATTATCGGTAACAACGGTTCAACTGTAAAAGTAATAGAACTTTTGACAAAATCATATATTTTAGTTCAAGGAAACACAGTTTCCTGTATGGGAAACTTTAAAAATATTAAACTTTGCAGAAAAATTATTGAAGATTGTATGCAAAATATTCATCCTTATGTTCATGTTAGAAATTTAATTTTGAGAAGAAAGCTCATAAAATCTTTTACTTTAAAAAATAAAACCTGGACTAGTATACTTCCTTTAAAATCAAATAAAAATTATAAAGATAAAAAATTAGAAATTTACACGACAAAAAGAAAAATAGAAAAAAACAAGAATTTTTGTTTTTTAAAAAATTCACTATTGGTGCCAAAATTTTTAGAAAATAGGCAAGGTTTTTGTTTTATTTAAAAATTAATAAATATATACCTTAGGATCGTGTGGCCTAACGGATAAGGCATCAGACTTCGAATCTGGGGATTACGGGTTCGATTCCCGTCACGGTTTAATTATAAAATCCGAATTTGTGATTATATTTAAATTTAGGATCTATTATTATTATTTTTTTTAACATTTTTATTCTTTCTAATTTTTTTATATAAAAGAGTCCATTCCACTTTAATTGCTTTAATTTTATTTTTAAAATATTTCTTACATTTATGATTTAAAAAAGTGCATAACTTTCCATCAGAGCGAGAAAGAATTGTACCGTGCCCAGGATAAATTTTATATCCAGAAAATGAACAAATGTTTGTTCTTTTAAATTATATCTACCAAAATGCAATTTAAAAAAAACTTTATTTTATCATGAATACTTACACAATTACCATTAGTTACTTAAATATATTTTAAAATTATTTACAATATTAAATATTTTAACTATTTAAAATTAAACAACGCTTTTTTGGTACAGCATCTTTGATACCCAAACCGAAAAACCTTTAAATTCAATTTAGTTAAAATCATGAAATTATTTTTTTTAAATTTACAATTCCAAAACTTTTAGCTAAAGAAATTTTGTTAATTTTTTTTAGATCAAAAATTTCTTTTAAAGTATAATTTTTATATGAATGTATGAAACTTTTCAGAGCATCTTTTGAAAGTTTTGAAAGATAAGAATTTTTTTCTAAAAGACTTGCAACTTTTTTTTGCAACCGAAATGATTCAATTCGAGGGAATCTAAATTCATTCATCTCGAGTTCCTCTTTTTTCAAATATTTTAAAAATCCGATTTCAGAAGGAAGTAAAAAAATTATCGCCTTCCCTTTTCCATTCACACCACGTCCCGTTCTTCCTGTCCTATGAATATACTCCTTTGGATCAAGGGGAGGACTAAATTGTATAATCCAATCAACAGCAGGAATATCAAGACCCCTTGCTGCTAGATCAGTAGAAAATAAAATAGATTTAGCTGATTTACAAAATAAAAAAAAAGCTGATATTCTTTTTGTTTGTCTCTGTTTACCATGTAATTCTACAATCTCGACGTTTAGGAGTCTAAATAAGGAAGAATAAAATTTAACTTCATTACAAGAACTGAAAAAAACAATCATTTTCTTATTATAATTTTTCTTCACCAAACTAAATAACAATTGAAGTTTTTCTTCGATTTGGCAAACAGTGAACCCATGGAGAATACTAATCAAGTTGTTTTTTTGAATTCCATTTTTTATATCGATATAAATCGGTTTTTTTTTAAATAAAAAAGATGATATTAAATTAGTTTGTCTGTTGCTCGTGGCTGTAAACATGACAATCTGTTTTTTTTTTGGTAAAATTTTAAATATTTCATTTAGTTCATCTTCAAATCCAACCTCAAGACACCTATCGGCTTCATCAACAATAATTTGTTGTAGGTTTTTATATTTAAAATCAATAGTTGATTTTAAATGGTCTAAAAGTCTTCCTGGTGTGGTTATTAAAATTTCCTGACCTCTTCTTAGTTTTTCTATTTCAGTTTTTCTATTTGCTCCTCCCATTAAGATACCATGAGAGTGATGGTGATATTGAAGAAGATCACGAAAAACGTGATAGGTTTGAATAGTTAATTCTCTCGTTGGTGAAATAACAATTGAGGCAGTTCCGTTCAATATATTCCATTTAATTGTATAAATAAATTCAATAATAGGAATTGAAAAGGCTAATGTTTTCCCAGATCCTGTCTGTGCAGACCCTAAAATATCAAATCCAGATAATTGAAAAGGAATTCCGATGCTCTGAATTTGTGTCATATGGATAAAATTAAATTCTATTAATCTAAAAAGCGTTGAACCTGAAAAACAGATAATATCAAATGTATGTTTTGTAAGAATGGTATTTTTTTTCAAAAAAATATGCCACCGAATACCTTCTATTAGTGATATCTTTAATCTATTTCGAAAAATAACCGATTTGTAGTTGGAATAAAACATTAATTAACTTGCTTAACTGAAAAATATATTTAAAGTTTAAATATTATTTTTTATGTTGAATGAAAATAAACCATTGCGGTCTTAAAATAGAAACTAAAATTTTTTTTTTTAAATATTTGTTTTAGAAAAATCATGGAACTTTATGGTATTTTTCTAAAAAAGAGTTTAATTGTTTTATTTTTTTTTCAATTAAAAATCTATTTTTTACCCCAATTGAACCTCCATATGTAGAATTCCCTAAAGCATCAATTCTTGCTGAGAGTACGATTTTACCAGATAATATCCTACTAATTTTCCCTTTAATTTTCTTATCTGCCTTGTTAATGCAATTGATATTATAAATTATGCCATATTTAGGTGAGTGTGTCTTAGTTTTAATTGATCTGAAAAGAGCTTTTTCGGCCCCCAAAATTTGAACTTTAGAAGAATATGATTTGGCAAGACTTAGAAGACTCCCTGAATGAAGGATCAATCTTGCACCTACTCTTTCACCTGTTATTGCTGTGAGATTCGGAGCAATCATATACATTCTATTTTTCAAATAACATTGTAATTGTTTTTTGAAAATACTAAAAGCAATAATTTGACTACACAAAGATAAAATGCAAGCAAGGTCATCTTCATGTATGCCAACTCCCAGAGATATTTCAGATACTTCCATTATTTTTTCTATTAAACAGAGGGGAAGAAAATCAGATAAATCGGTGACGCTTAACTTTTCTCTTGTTTCCATTCTAGAAATAACTTTAGCATAAATTAAATTATCTGAAATTATTGAAAATAATTCTGGAAAATGCCAACTATACCATTCTCTTAGTTTTTGAGAGTATATATTAATCTCTTTTTCAAGCTCGTCCAACAATTTAATGCTATAAATTACAGTTTTGTCTAGTCTGGAATTATTAAATTTTAACTTTCGATTATAAATTGTATGCGATAAAGTTAAAATCTTTTTTTTCTCAAAAAAGAATTTTAAATTATCATATTTATTTATATCATACCTTAATCTCCTGAAAATTTTTTTTTTTACTAAAATTCTTTTGAAAAAAGGGCCAACTTTTTTGACAAGATTTCCTTTTAAATTGGAGCAATTGATAATCAACGATTGTTCTTTTTCCGAACTATTTTTTAGAAACTGTTTCAGATTTTTAGGAATTTGAATATTTTTTAAGCTTTCTATAGATTTATAAGCCTCTACTTTTGAATTATATTCGTAAAATGAAAACAAATTAAAACTGTTCAGATTTTTAGAGTTAATATGTTCCCTTTTTTTTTTAAAAAGTGCATAGCCCCCAGGTGTTTCGAGTAATAATAACATGAACTATTATAATTTATTTTATAAAAATATAAAAAAAAATATAAACGTGAAAAAACATTTTAATATATTTTAATCCGAGATTACATTTATTATTATTTTTAAATAAACAGAAACCCCTTCATTTTTTTTTTCTTATGTGAGCCAATTTAGAAAAATATTTTTTTCCAATCATAAATTTGAAATTTTCAAAGTCTGAAAATTTTAATTTCATTTCATTTTTCAAAATTTTTTTGCCTTTTGTTGAATTATACCAAGTTTTCAGAATATTATTTTGTAAAAACTTTTGGTGTACTTCATTACTACTAATTTTTTTTTTAACTTGTAATTTAAGATTTGTTAGTTCAATCCTTTTTAAATTTATTATTTGTCTTCCACAAGGACCATCAATTAGACATCGTTTTTCATCCAATATATCTATAATTACACCAATTTTTCCTTCAGATGAACCGTAGACTATCGAAACAACTTTTCCTATCCCCAAATTATTCATTTAGTGAAAATACAATTTGCTTAAATTTTAATTTAAAAAAAGTTTTAAATATTTTTAATTCAACAAAATTTTATGTTTTGTTTTAATGATATAAGTGAATTAAAACATATAATGAAAGTGATTAGAGATACACTATTTTTTCTCTTCAAATTTATCTTAGATGATGAAACAATTTGTTATCCCAGGCTGAAATGAAATGTTGAACCACAAAATATGTGTTTTATTACTGATTTTTAGTTAAAAAAACTAAACAAACTAATGTATTTTATGCCATGTTGAAATTAATTGTTTTGAATTTTGTACCCAAAATTTTTCAAAAAATGGGAAAATCTTCAAATTTTTCATATTTTTACTTTTTATTAATATTATAACCCTTTTTTTACCATTGTATGTAATTAAATCCATAAGATCATCTTTTACTTTAGAATAACTTTTTAATAATTTTTTTATGAGAATTCCTTTTTTTAAAGAATTTATCAAAATTATCAGGTCAGATCTTCCTTTTAATGATTGAAAGATTGTGTAATTTTGTTCATCTTTAATCCTTAAATTTGAAATATTATTTGATTTTTGATATTTTTTCTTTAATTTATCAGAAATTTCTACGTCAATTCCACTAGAATATCTTATTGTTTCTGAATCATTTTTTTCACTGAACAAGAAAGAAAATATTATCCTAAAATTTAGTTTTTCATTGTGCATATTTTCGAAAAATAATCGTCTTAAAAAATTTTTTTATTTAATGAATAAGAAAATCCAAAAATTTTTTTGATCGGGGAAATGTAAATTTAGAATTAAATACACTATTTCTCAAAATTTAAAAAATATTAAAAATTGTTTTTGTATGAACATAAAAATTTATAAAGATTATTTTCTTAGGCGTTTATAAAAATCAAAATTGGTGAGAGATAATCTGTATTCGTTTGAAAATTTAGTTTTAAAAGAATTCAGTTGCCCTAAGGGATCTGAATTCCTAGAAATTGTTTGAATTTAAGATGGTACATCTTTTAATTGAAGAAGAAAAATTTTAATAATAGGTTTATCCGTGAGAGACTCGATTTCTCTATTACAATCCGTTTTAGTTTCAAACCATTTTATTCGATTGTATTCTTTTAAATACAAGATCTTTTTATAATTAACTTGAAGTATTAGTACCGATTCAAATACAAATCTTATTGGTTCCAAGCCTAATATTTGAAAACCAGCTTAAAGATATCACTCACGAACATTTATAGTTTTCTCGAATTCAAAAATAACTTTACATATCCCATTTTTTTTATCTTCAGATCCATGAATCATTAAAATAATTTTATTGAACCCGTATCGGCCATACATTGGATATTTTATATCCCATAAAAAAAAATTATTCCACATTTTCCCTAAAAATATGGTTTTTTTTGGATCTATTAATAATTTTATTTTAATAATATAAAATTATTATTTTTTATATTAAACTAGAACTCTTTATTAAAAAAATTCGAAATGTGAGGTTTGTTTACCCAATATTATAAAAATTAAATAAATTAATTTTTATATTCTAGACCACTAGACCATTCGGGCAATTGACCTAATGATTTAAAATATTTAATACCGATATTTTTGTAATTTAAAGAAAAAAAAATTATACCCGTGTTTTTAATCGAACAAATATGATTTATATTTATTTCAGATTTAAAAGAAAATTTAGTTTTTCCTGTCGATAACCTCCAGTATTTAATAAAATTTGAATCGGATACGAGAATATAATTTGAATTATAATTTGCTCTAATAGTTTTTACTGGATTTAAAGGGTGAATTACTTTGGAGATAAGTGGTGAAAAGCATCGTAAGTCATAGACAACTACTTCTCCTGAATGAAAACCAGAAAAAAATAAATTATCGTTTTTATCATTAAATCTTAATGAACTAACGGAATTGTATTTTTTATATTTTAAATAATTAAAATTATTTAATTTTCCGATGCATTTTTTTAGAATTCTTGGATCCCAAAATTCATTTTTTCCATTTTCCATGCCAACAACAAAAAGTCCGTTTTTATTATTTAGACCCGAACAAGTTATTCCTGAGTTTTCATTTGATTTTATTTCATTTATAAATTTTCCATTATTCAAGTCTAAAATAGCAACTTTGTTACTAACACCGGGTATATAAAGGATAAGTTTTTTTCTATCAAATGTAAGATCACACCCCTTCTCTGGGAGTTTGATTTGATAGTAAAGACCTGATTTGGTATGAAAATCTAGCTTTCTATCTGATCGCAAAAAAGTTAGTTTTTCCCAATTTCTAGAAAGAACTTGGAAATCGATAATATCTGAATCGAAATTTCGTTGAAATTTCATA
>Ga0315905_10000386_pt1 | contig 48644 bp, 45 predicted proteins | sample LakEriMetagenome_5_FD_203522 | JGI IMG/M metagenome (GOLD analysis project Ga0315905, IMG submission 203522) | Freshwater fungal communities from buoy surface, Lake Erie, Ohio, United States - Buoy 4 MA121 | ecosystem: Environmental > Aquatic > Freshwater > Lake | place: USA: Lake Erie, Ohio...
TGCCACCCATGCCCTCCACTACGGGACTGCGGCCTTTGGAGGGTTACGGGGCATTCCTGATCCGGCAGATCCCAACACGATTTTGCTGTTTCGCCTCGACCGCCACGGCGATCGCCTGAGTAAGAGCGCCAAATTTTTGCATTACGAAATCAGTGCCGAAAAAATTAAGCAAGTAATTGTTGACTTTGTTCAGAAAAATCAGCCTTCTACTTCTTTTTATATCCGCCCCTTGGTCTATAGTTCAGGGCTAGGCATTGCGCCACGTTTACACAATTTGGAAAAAGACTTTTTAGTCTACGGGCTAGAAATGGGGGATTATCTCGCCGCTGATGGGGTGAGTTGCCGCATTAGCTCTTGGTATCGCCAAGAAGACCGCAGTTTTCCGTTACGGGGTAAAATCAGCGCCGCCTATATCACTTCAGCCTTAGCAAAAACCGAGGCCGTGGAGTCAGGCTTTGATGAAGCGATTCTGATGAACTCCCAAGGTAAGGTCTGTGAAGCGACGGGCATGAATATTTTCATGGTACGCAATGGACAAATTATCACCCCCGGTAATGAGCAGGATATTTTAGAAGGCATTACCCGCGATAGTATCCTCACCGTTGCCGCCGATTTGGGCATTCCCACCTGTCAGCGCCCCATTGATAAATCAGAATTGATGATTGCCGATGAAGTCTTTTTGAGTGGGACTGCGGCGAAAATCACCCCCGTTAAACGCATTGAAAATTTTGCCCTCAGTGGCGATCGCCCGGTTACAGAAAAACTCCGCACCCTGTTAACGGCCATTACCGAAAACCGTGAACCGAAATATCAAGATTGGGTGTATAAAATTCCCCTGACGGCATAAATTTGGAATGGCATTGACACCGTTCCGGGGCTGAGTCACCCAATTGTTGATGGCATCTATGGCGATCGCCGTTTTGCTGGTCATTTTTCTGGGAGGCCGGTACAGTCAAAGCAAGGGAAACCCAAGGGAGGAATGGTTCGATGCTGGTGAATCTTGTAACCCGACAACAGGAAAATCCCGCTCTCTCCAAAGCGGATAACCTGATTCTGCTCAATCCCGTTAGCTGGGATATTTTTAACCGTTTATTGGCGGAATTGGGGGAACAGCGGGGGCAAAGACTGGCTTATGACGGTGGCATTTTAGAAATTATGAGTCCCCTCGGTATCCACGAAAATAACAATCGGTTCATCGAGAGCTTAATTTTCGTCATTGCCGATGAGTTAGGTCTGAATCTGAAAAAGTTTGGCTCATTAACCCTAAGAATAGACAAAGCTCAACAGGAGGTCGAACCGGATTCTTGCTATTACCTAAAACACGAACCCCAAGTGCGGAGCAAACAACATATTGATCTCACGGTTGATCCTCCTCCAGACTTAGTCTTAGAGATTGATATTACCAGTGGCTCGTTGGACAAATTCCCCATCTACAGCAATTTGGGTGTACCAAAAATTTGGCGCTTCAACGGCGATCGCCTCAGAATCTTTATTCTCAACCCGGCGTCTGGGCAATACCAAGGAGTTGAGACCAGCCCCACCTTTCCCTTTTTACCCCCGGAGCGGATTCCTGAATTGATTCAACGAAGTTTGGTGATCGGGGAAACCGCTGCTCTAAGGGAGTTTCGTCAATGGCTAAGGGCACAAAAGACGAGTTAGTTACAGGCTCAACCTTAGGACACAGGAAACGTTTGATTAATGCGGTCAACTTTGCTATGGGTTCACACAGGTTGCTGATTTTTACGCGCTTTCCCATCCCCGGCCAAACCAAAACCCGTTTAATTCCGGCTTTAGGGAAAGATGGGGCGGCTAATTTGCAACGACACTTAACGGAACATATTGTCGAACTTGCTCACCAAGTTAGCCTGGTTTATCCGATCGCCGTCACCATTGTTTACACCGGCGGCACTGAGGCACAAATGCAGCAATGGTTAGGGACTGGCTTTGATTACGCTGAGCAAAGTTCAGGGGATTTAGGCGATCGCCTCCAGGCAACTTTCCAGATGGCCTTTAGTCAGGGTAGCGAACGGGTCGTGGTCATCGGCATTGATTGTCCCTTTATTACCGAGGAATTGCTGCAAATGGCTTTTAGGGTCTTGGCAGATCACGATGTGGCGATCGGCCCGGCTCTAGATGGTGGTTACTATCTTTTCGGTTTAAATTCCCCCAACCCCAGCTATTTCCAACAGATCCATTGGAGTACGTCCCAAGTCTACGCCCAAACCCTGGCCAAAATTCAGCAAAACGGCGATCGCCATTATGCCCTGCCGCCCCTGCCCGATATTGACCGCCCCTCGGATCTGGAACGACTAAAACCCCAGTTTTCCCATTGGTTGCCCAGAAATCATTGAGTACAAAGTTTTTACTTCTTAGCCGGGTAATAGGTTTTTAGCTTTTTTGAGTGCGCCTTTTAGCTTAGATTTACCCGTGCGAGATAACCGTTCAATCTTGGAACCTTTTAACAGGCGATCAGTTTCGACTAAGGTGTCTAGTACCCGTTCTCGATGGGGACTATTCGCTAGACAATCCCATAAGGCTTGGCGATCGACCTTCGTGGCGGGTTGACCGGGGAACCAATGACCGCCATTGCCTAGCAAGTTGTAACGCATTTTGGCGTAGTCTATTAAGTCAAAACCCTTACAGAGGTTATAGAGCCAGAGAATTTTCGGGATATTAATGTTGCCGGGGATTTGCTCCTGGGATGGCAAGCCCACTGACCAACTCCGAACCCAATCTTCCCCTAAGGCCGTCACCAATGCTTGATCTAACTTTTCTAAGATGGGCTTTAAGGTGGCTTGGGCTTGGTCGGGTGATTGCAGATAGGGCAGGGTTTTCAGATGTTCGTCAAAATCACTGGGACGGGCCGCACCAATGCTCAAGGTATGAACTTGGGGATGGGATAAACAAAACAAATTGTTGAACACCATCGGACTCAGGGGGCGGCAGAGATTAACCAACTTTTGCGGCGGATTATACAGTTGACCTCCCTTATCCGACGGGCTAATAATAAATACTCCCATATCCTGTTCCGTCGCAGCGGCGATCGCCGGCCAGTTGTCTTGAAAAATATAATACCAGTGCAAATTAACGTAATCAAACTCCCCAGAATTGATTGCTTCCACAATAATATCGGTCGGGCCGTGGGTGGAAAAACCGACAAATTTGACTTTGCCTTCCGCCTGTAATTGCCGACAGATATCCAAACACCCACCAGGGCGCAGACTTTGATCACGGGTTTCGGGGTCATTAATGCCATGAATGCCCAGTAAATCGACGTAATCCAGCTTTAAATAAGCTAAAGATTTTTCAAACTCGCGGCGAAATGCCGCAGGGTTGGCTGTGGGGCAGACTTTAGTTTGTACAATCAGCTTTTCTCGGGGTAAACGGGGCAGAATTTTTCCCAATTGCATTTCTGAAGTTCCGTAACCCCTGGCCGTTTCGATGTGATTAATGCCGAGTGCTAAGGCCCGTTCAATGGTGGCTTCTAGATTCTGTTGACTAGCATCGGGAATTTTATTTTCTGCCGCATCCTGCCATTGGAATTGATAGCGCATTCCCCCACAGGAAAAAACCGGCATAGACAATTCAGTACGGCCAAAGCGTCGGTAAAGCATAGGGTCAGTCAATCAACAACGGTTGCAATGGTGTGGTCAATGCTTTTTAGGTTAACCCAAAGCGTTAAATCTAGGCGGTTAAGCTTCACAGATAGATCACCAGAACGGTACACCAACCCCCTACAATAAACAACGGTTTTAGTGGTGTTGTAGCCCATTAAACCGATTGATTAACCGCTAATTTCTGCCATTCCATTAGGAGAACGTCTATGACCGCATTAACTGAACAGGTGGCGATCGTCACAGGAGCATCACGGGGCATTGGCAAAGCAACGGCTTTGGCCCTGGCCGCAACGGGGATGAAAGTGGTGGTCAATTATGCGTCATCAAGTACGGCGGCGGCGGCTGTGGTGGCGGAAATTACGGCGAATGGGGGAGAGGCGATCGCCGTTCAGGCCAATGTCGCCAACGCGGAGGAAGTAGAGCAATTAATCAAAACAACCTTAGAAAAATTCGGACAAATTGACGTACTGGTCAACAATGCTGGCATTACCCGCGACACGTTGCTATTGCGGATGAAATTGGAAGATTGGCAAGCGGTGATTGATTTAAACCTCACCGGGGTCTTTCTCTGCACCAAGGCCGTGGCGAAAATTATGCTTAAGCAAAAACGGGGGCGTATTGTCAATATCACCTCTGTGGCGGGCATGATGGGCAATCCGGGCCAAGCCAATTACAGTGCAGCCAAAGCTGGGGTGATCGGCTTCACCAAAACCGTTGCCAAGGAATTATCCAGTCGGGGCGTCACCGTTAACGCCGTTGCACCAGGTTTCATCGCCACTGATATGACGGAAGGATTAGACGCTGAACCGATTTTGCAATTCATTCCTTTGGGACGGTATGGACAACCCGAAGAGGTCGCGGGTACGATTCGCTTTTTGGCCACCGATCCCGCCGCTGCTTACATTACGGGGCAAACCTTTAATGTGGATGGGGGCATGGTGATGTTTTAGGGATTTTAAAGATAGTCCTGTAACCATTGCTTAAACTCCCGCCGCAACTCACTGACCGGCTGCTCCTGACTTTTCGCTAAAAACAAGGAAAATCCTTCCACAATGGGCAAGGTGGGAAACAGTCGGCTCTGGGAAACCGATTGATATTGTCCGTTTTCCAGCACCCAAATTTCTAATCGTCCTTGATCTATGCGCCAGAGTTCGGGAATGCCTAGGCCTCGATAGGCACTAGTTTGGGTAAAGGAGGTTAAGTCTACTTCGATCGCCAAATCGGGAACGGGATCAACTTCCAGATCGAGCCGTTGTTTACCGATCACAGCGGCATAATTGCGGATATAAAAACAATCATCGGGTTCGATGCCCGCCTGCATGGTTTGGCGTTTAAAGGTGGTGGAACCGAGGGATTCCCATTCGAGTTCTAAGGCATCTAATAGGACAACTAACAAATGGGAAATCAAAACTTTGGTGCGTTCATGGCCGGGTAATGGCATCCGAAATTCTAGGACTCCTTGGTAATAGGCTATGTGGGAATGGCGATGTTCTCCTAATTCTTCTAAGATTGCTTCAAATTCTGGCCAGCTAATATTGTCTAAGGTGACTCGCTGACCCGGATTAATTTGTATTTGGGCGATCGCAATTTTGACAGGCATGATCTTACGGTTGATGGTGGAAGTACAGACGAAAAACCCTTACGACGATGATAATTTGTTGTTTTTGAATAAATAAATTAAAGAGAGATATTAAAGTTTTAAGAATTAGAAATTTTTCTAGTTTCCGAGGATGGTGATCGCCAAAAATTAGTTTTTTCCTCTTGTGTTGATTGCAACATCACACAAATTAGTTTCGGAACAAGGCTTACCAAATACTTCAGTAGGTGCATTGGGAAAGCAGGCATTACCACCTCCGACATCAACCACTGTGACGGTAGATAAATCGAAAATAATAGTAATTGGCAAGCACCCTGATTTATCATTTAGCCATTCAAAGTTAATTTCACCATATCCGTTAGGAAGTTCACCCAATTCCTTGCGTATTTCATCCGTTACGACGGTATCAGGTAAGCGCCCCATGATTTGAACAACTTCTGCATAGGTCATTCCTTTCTCTACCCTTTCCGCTGCTTCGGAAACTAGGATCGTATCAACTATTTCTTCCTCAATAATCACGTCACCGTGATTGAATGATTCATCTTCATTTGGAATTGGTAGATTATCTGCTGACATTTCAACATTTTTTTCTTTCCCGGCATAATTTCCGATCAAAAAAGACAAGATAAATAATAAAATTCCAAATGCAATTCCGCCAAAAATCAACAGTTTTTTATTCATGAAAATTGACCATTAGTTTGAGGAATCTGCTTGAGACCATGAATCGATAATTTTAAGCATAGTTTCTTGAGAGATGGCTTTACTTGTTTTTCCATTTTTATTTATTCGACCCTTCTTCAGTCTAACCCTTTCAATTATGTCAAATAGACTCGTGAATTCTCCCTGTTGACGAGTTTCTACAATCAAATCAGCAATTGTCTTTGCTTTGGTATTTGACAAGCCACCTTTCCTGTCTAGAATATTAGCCAATTCAACAACAGGGCTTTGATTAAAATGCTCAAGAAAAGATAAAGTAGAAGGCTTTTTAACCAATCTGTTGATTAAATTACTTTGTTTTCTTGTTTCCTCTCGTAACTCATCCACAGATTTAGATAAGTTATCTTCAAGATTTTTAATTCTCCCTGCAAGATCATCAGAGTTTGATAGTTTTCTGTTATTTGTACTTTTATCTATACCTCTTTTTAGTATATCAAGTTGCGCTAATATGTTTTGAGCATTTTGTTTATCTAAAATAATTGCCCGAATAAGCTCAAAAAACTTGTCAATTTCTCTTGCTCTCTTAGCTGCATAAAATTCGAGATGGCCTTCTATAACCTCAAAATCGAAGTCTTTATGATTAACTCTTTTAACAATCAATGGACTAATATTTCCACGCGATGTCAGAAAACTACGAGCTAATTTTTCTATTTCTTCAGATTCAAAATCTGAACACGACACAGAACTATAAGTTGAAACAATGTCAATTAACTGAAAGTCAAGTAAGTTTTTCATAATGAAAAAATTTTAAAGGTGGCAAAGTTATTACAGAGAATTCAACAAAAAAAGAAGAGGTAAAATTCACTATTTCAAGAGGGATATTTTTTGTAAAACTTCTGAAGCTAAATTCTCAAATTCTTCAGCAGACTTAGAGTTAGGACGAAAATCTAATACAGATCGCGGATCTGGAATTATATCGTCACCCATAGGAACACTATTTTCTAAGCACTGAGCTAAATCTTCTCTCTCATAAATCTTACTGTCCATGACAGGCAGTGAATATTTTTCTTTAACTAAAGCAAGTCTTTTAAGAAACGTTTTCTCTAAAAACTTAGCGTTAGTTGAAATCTTACAAGGAAGTACACCAAGAATATGAAGTGGCTGTAAAGAAAAATCATCCTTTATTTCATTTATTTGTCCAATAAAATCCTTGACATTATTAAGTCCTTCATGAGAAAAAGGTTTAAGATCAGATGGGATAATTAAGATGTCAGCCGTAACAAGTGCAATTCTAGCGTACAAATTTAGAGATGGAGGCGTATCTATTAATACGATATCGTACTTATTTTTGACATAATCAAGTTTCTTTTGAAGTCTTTTTTTTGAAGCATCAATATCATTCAATTGTGCCTCCTTTTTCATCAATTCAATATGTGCAGGGATTATATCAATATTATACTGACTATAAGTTGTTTTACGAACTACTTCGTCAATCATATATTGACTGGGAGATTCGATTACTTGGGTAATATTATTGCCTCGAATATCATCATTTTCTTCATCCAAAAACTTCACCAAACCCACGGCATAGGTTGTATTGGCCTGACTATCTAAATCGATAATCAAAATTCGTTTACCTTGTTTGGCTAATGCTGCGGCGAGATTGACTACTGTAGTTGTTTTACCAACGCCGCCTTTGTTGTGATAGACCGCAATAATTTTCATGGGTTGCTTGGGGAGAGGGTTAGGGGTCGAGACCTTGCTCGAAATTGCCGCCGTCGAAGCTTCAAGCTCATTTTTGCCGATTAACTGCTTGATGCTACCAAGGTTAGCAGAAATTTCCGGGCCGGAACAAGAGAATACCAAAGTAACTTGGTTTTGTTGACGCTGATAAATCCGAAACCCTTTACCATTGGTCAATACACCAAAAGGAACCCGCAAACCGAGCATATAATTTTTCAACTTAAAAACGTGTCGGTCGAGATTTTCCCTGGGGTGCTTGGCCTCAATTACCAGGGTTAAGGGCGATGTCTCGGTAACAGCAAAAGGGAGGACTTGGGTAGCAAATGCCAGGAAATCTAAGCGAATATTGCCAAAAGCCACCTCTTGATACCAGGAATCAGCGTTATAGCCCAAATAAGGTAGTAAATATTGGACAATTAGTTTTGTTTCGACTTCTTTCTCATTCAGGCAGATGGCTGGATCAAAGGAGAAAGGAGCAGGGTTAGCCATTGAGTCGTAACAGGGGTTAACAGTATTTTTTTATTTTAAGGGATTTTTTTAAAGTCAAAATGTATTTTTGTTACAAAAATTTTATTGGTTTAGGACAAAGACGGCTAACTCAAGACTTTTTCGAGTTCATGTTGCCGCCACAGCGTTTGATATAAACCCGATCGCCCGATTAACTCTCCGTGGGTTCCCGTTTGGGCGATCGCCTGTAGATAGAGCCATCTAAATCTCTCCAAAATGGTCGGGGAAATCAGGGTAAAGATCCTGAATCAACCAAACTTTTTGGACATCGTCTCTATCCCCTTATTCTACTTATTTCTCTCGCTTATTCTCAATCAACTCTTGCTGGTCGAGCTATTAAAGCTAAACGGGTTTCTAAATTCTAAATATATTGGGAGAACTAAGGAAAAACATCGCTCTTTTCGTTGTCATAGTGATTTTTATCTCGGTTTGAGTGCTCCTGATTGGCCTTTATCCTGTCAATTACTTGCTCCCGAATCCTGCGCTCTCAGGCGCTTATCTCCCCATAAAGCAGCTAATTATCAACAAGGATTAAAGGACATATCCCTTATGCAGTCGGTCTTTTAACTATCCTTATCCCCCCGCTAGGCTAGACAGTAAATATTTTAGGGAGAATTAGAAAAAATTTTGTCAGGATAATAGAGTATTTATTTTTTTGGTTTATGTTCCAAGCCACCCGTCGCCGCCTTGCCCTTTGGTACACCATTGTCACCGCCATTTTATTATTGTTGTTTGCCAGTGGCGTTTATTTCTATGTGCGGCAAACCCTAGTGGAACGCATTGATGACACCCTTAAACATGTGGTGGAAGTGGTCAACCGCTCCTTGGTGATTGAGGGGTTAAATAATCAAGAATTTGGCTTAAACGTAGACGTGAGCTTTCGAGATAACGGGTCAAGTGTTGATGACGATCATATTGATTTGGAATGGTTTAACCCCCAAGGACGTTTGCTGTGGTCTACCATTGGTAATAATTTACCGTTGTCCCTGGCTAGTCAAACTAAGCCGGAAACGGTTTCTTTTTCCACCGATCACCTGTTGCGACAAGTGACTAAACGTATCGAACGCCAAAGCCAGGTTTTAGGCTATTTGCGGGTCAGTCATCCTTGGTTTGAAGTCACAAAACCGATCCGTCAATTGGTCTGGGATTTAAGTTTAGGCTTAACCATTTTAGTCAGCAGTGCGGCGGCGATCGGCTGGTTTTTATCGGGTTTAGCCATGGAACCGATCCAAGTATCCTACCAAAGCCTCAAACAATTTACCGCCGACGCTTCCCACGAATTACGCAATCCGATCGCCGTCATTCAAACCAATGTTCAACAAGCCCTAGACTATCCCGACACCGATCCCCAACAGCAACGACAACAACTGCAAGTGATTGAGCGTTTAACCCAACGCCTGGGCAAATTAGTCAACGACTTACTCTTCCTGGCCCGCTCAGATAGTGGAACCCTCGGCAGCACTTGGCAAACGATTCCCCTGGATGCCCTGTTAATTGAAGTCATCGAAGAACAACGACTCACCGCCGAACAACAAGGGGTTTTTCTCTCCCTCCGCATTGAAACTCCCTCAGAAGCAACGGACGAAGAGGCCTTTACCACCCAAGGTGATTGGGATCAGTTGGCGCGACTATTTACCAATTTGATCACCAACGCCCTCGACCATGGCCAACCCAAACCAGAACAAGAGGGGGCGATTGCCCTCAGCTTGGAACGTCTTGCCCCAGAACAATCCCCGCTCCGACCCCGCCAAACCACTCTCCAAGTGACCGTTGCCGATAATGGCATTGGCATCCCCGATACCCAAATCTCCCATCTATTCGATCGCTTTTATCGGGCTGATCCGTCTCGATCCACTGGCCAAGGGGTGGGGCTCGGTTTGGCGATCGCCGCCGCCATTGTTCACCACCACCAAGGCAAAATTACCGTCAGCAGTGACCCCGATCACGGCAGTCAATTCACTGTTCAATTACCCATCAATCAATCCCAGGGATAATAGCTGGATTTGTGGCTACTACTACTCTGAGAAAGCCCATTTTTACAGGGTTTAGCAACGCGGAATTACGCTAGACGCAATAAGTCATCACCTTGGTTTATTACGTCGTCCAGGCGAATACTCATAATTAGCGAAATCTGAAATTTCCAGCCTGTAACTTTAGTCCGCTAGAAAAATATTTCAACTAAGATGCCAATTTATTGCTGACGTAGCGATTTAAGCTAACGTTCTCTTCTGCTGCCTCCATGACCAAACGCCGATGAAGTTCCGGGGGAATGCGGACTTGGAATTTGCCACTATACTGTCTTTCGGCGATCGCTTCTGGCAAGGTCTCACCATTGGCAATCATATCTCCCACAACGGAGGAAACGAGTTGAGTAATGCCAACTAAGGCTTGATAGCGATCTTCATCAAGATAGGACAAGCTAGGAAATTCGGCGCAAAGACCGACATATTCCCGATCTTCAACAGACCAAATCACTTTGTAGATATAGTGTTCAGGATTAATCATCACTTAAATCCTCCAGTTTTTGAATCGCCACTAATACTTGCTTGACCTGATAGGGTTTAGCTAGGCCATTTTTATTTTGGATATTAACGCGGGGATCGCCCGGCTAAGGAGTTTTGTAAACGCAGTGGCTACTGCCTTGCTGTCTAGGCTCGCCAAAAAAGTGATCACAGACTTTAACCAAATCGGCAAATCGGACATTTTGGGGGTTTTGTTGAAACTGGACAAGAAGTTTTGAAATTTTGGCCATAGCAGATTTATCTCAATGATAGTCTCACTATTGATACTAGTCAAGATCGGGATGTCGTCAGGCTTTACAGCAGAGATTGCGTTTGAGATCCGGCTGATAATGGCGATCGCCGCCGCCATTGTTCACCACCACCAAGGCAAAATTACCGTCATCAGTGCTCCCGATCAGGGCAGTCAATTCACCGTTCAATTGCCCAACAGCTCTAGCCACAGTTAACAAAAAAAGAGCCGTCAATTAAGACAACTCCTTTCAAGAAAAGCAATAGTAATCAAATCGGCAAAACCCTTAACGTCTGACTTAACTTAGTAAGTTTCAACGTGCCAGCGGTGCTCTTTTTTCATTTGACGTTGGAAATCCGTCCATTGAATATTGTTTTGTTCGGCAAGCTTGGTCAAAGCCTCATCAATGCCGGGCTCCATCCCTTTTAAACCACACATATAAGTATGGGTTTTCGGACTTTGCATCAAATTCCAGAGTTCTTCTGCATTTTCTGCTACCCGGTGTTGAATGTACATCCGACCCCCTTCAGCATTTTGCTGCTCGCGGCTGATGGCATAGGTTAAGCGGAAATTATCAGGAAATTCTGCCGCCAATTGCTCTAAATCTTCCTTGTAAAGAATATTTTCTGATTTAGGAATACCAAAAATGAGCCAAGCTAAACCCTTGAATTGATAGTCAGGATTTTGCTCCCGCTCTTTAAACATCCGCCAGAGAAACGCCCGGAAAGGTGCGATCCCCGTTCCCGTCGCCAACATAATCACAGTGGCATCTTCATCGTTGGGTAACAACATTTCCTTACCCACGGGGCCCGTAATGCTGATGTCGTCCCCTTCTTTGAGGTTACAGAGGAAGGTAGAACAAACACCATAGACTTTTTCCCCTGTTTGAGGGTCATCGTATTCTAATTGGCGTACACAAAGGGAGACGGTTTTATCATCACCAAAATCCCCGTGACGGGTAGAAGCAATGGAGTACAATCTGAGCTTGTGGGGTTTGCCTTTGTCGTCCTCACCGGGGGGGATGATGCCAATACTTTGGCCTTCCACATAATGAAGATCGCCCTGGGAAAGATCAAACGTTAGGTGTTGCACTTTACCAATGCCACCGTCACTGACCAAGGGATAGTTTTCAAGGACTTTACCGACGTAGGGATTTTTGGGTCGGTAAATGTTAACCGGGATTTCGTCGGATTTTTGGGTCGCGTTGGGGGATGATGTCATGGATTTTTTAGTCTCAGGGGCGGTGCTGACTGACACTTCTGAACCCCCTGCTGCATCCGGTTGACTGGGTTTGGGAATGCCCTCGGTATAAGGTAGCGGCGACTCTCCCTCTAGGGGTTTGATGCCGATAATTTGTCCCCCCATCCGGGTGATGCGGCGCATTTCTTGGTTCATTCGCTTTAGAGGGACGGTAAGGAATGTGCTACCGCTACGACGGATGGGATAATCTAGCCCATCGGTCATGGTGCTTTGGCTCAGACCAACCACTTCATAAACGAATAAACGATTACCGGCGTCACTCTGGCGGGATGAAGTCGCAACGTAACCGGGACTGTACATGTTAAATTTACTCCCTACTCAATCAAAAAATAATGCTGATAATGCTGACAATAATTTATCGCAGTATCATCAAGCCTACCATTGTCAGGCGATCGCCGTAGTAGGGAAAGAGCAGGCAGAAGTTTCCGTCAGTGTCGCCACCTTAGCAAAGTTGTGGGATGCAAACTGTAAACCTTGTATCGTTTTAGGTCGATTTAAGGGTTTTGGGGGACAGACTGAGGGGAAATCTTGTAGAAGAGAATACACTTCTGATAAAATTCTTACCTAGTATTTATTTGGTCAAACTCTGTTTTTGACTAATGTCACAGAGCGTTACCAAGATGCCTGTGGAGGGCTGGGTGCTAAGGTCAGCTTTCCATTGTGGTCTTGACAGGGTTTTTATAAGCCCCTAGGCTCTGGGTTATCTCTCCAACACATTTTTTGGGGTGGAGGGGATATTTTTCTAGGAAACCGGGTTAACAATCAGTTTTGCATTTTTGAGGGATGTTATGACCACACAGATAGACCGCGTGGTTCTTATTGGTGTTGCCGGAGACTCCGGTTGCGGTAAATCTACGTTTTTACAACGTTTAATCGACTTGTTCGGCGAAGAATTTATGACGGTAATCTGTTTAGATGATTACCACTGCTTGGATCGTCAGGGTAGAAAGACAGCCGGGGTCACCGCCTTAGACCCCAAAGCCAACAATTTCGACTTGATGTATGAGCAAATCAAGGCGCTCAAAAGTGGTCAGTCGATCATGAAACCGATCTACAACCACGAAACAGGCTTACTAGATCCGCCGGAAAGAGTTGAACCCAATAAGGTTGTGGTCATTGAGGGTCTTCATCCCTTGTACGATGCCCGCGTCAGAGAACTCGTTGATTTCGGTGTTTATCTCGACATCAGTGAAGAAGTTAAAATTAACTGGAAAATCCAGCGGGACATGGCCGAACGGGGGCACACTTATGAAGATGTGTTGGCGTCGATTAATGCCCGTAAACCCGACTTCACCGCTTACATCGAGCCCCAAAAGCAATATGCGGATGTGGTGATTCAAGTCCTACCCACCCAACTGATTGACGACAAGGAAAGTAAGTTGTTGCGGGTTCGTCTCGTTCAAAAAGAAGGGGTCAAATTCTTCGATACGGCTTATCTTTTCGACCAGGGTTCCACCATTGACTGGCGTCCCTGCGGTCGGAAACTCACTTGTACCTATCCCGGTATCAAAATGTATTACGGCCCCGACAACTTCATGGGTAATGAAGTGTCCTTGCTGGAAGTCGATGGCAAATTCGAAAACCTGGAAGAAATGGTCTATGTGGAAAGCCATCTCAGCAATACAGGTACTAAATACTACGGTGAAATGACCGAGTTATTGCTCAAGCACAAGGATTATCCCGGTACAGACAATGGTACGGGCTTATTTCAAGTGTTGGTGGGCTTAAAGATGCGGGAAGTCTATGAGCAATTGACGGCTCAAGCAAAAGTTCCGGCCTCAGTTTAACGATTGTCGGCATTTAATCATCGCCGCTTAATTGCAATCAAACCAAGATCGTGGTGGGGTTTGCCCTGCTACGATTTTTCTTTATGATGGGGAAAGATTTGTAGGAGTCCCGGGGATGGTTCAGTTTTGGGTGTTGATTGTGGTGGTACTGTTCATTGGGGTGCAGCTTTTTCAGTGGTTGCAGGGGGCGATTTTACCCTTACCCCTTTATGTGATGGCCGGGGCATTTTTGGCGATCGCCAGTAATTATGACAAAGGCATGGGTCGGTTAATCAATCGAGGGGAGCAAGTTGTCGCCACTGTCTCCGCCACCTTGCAAGCGGAATTAGAACCCCAAAATAATGCTGTTGCCCAACCCGAATTAAAACCGGAAACAGCCCTGGCTCTGCCAGAATTTGTCAAAAATGCGCCGGAAAATTTAAAAACTGATTAACCCTAATTGAACCTAAACACCGCGTAATTTCGTCCCCGTCCGCAAAATTTGCCCCGCCAACATCGCCGCCCCAAAGCCGTTATCAATATTGACGACGCCAATGCCCACCGCACAGGAATTGAGCATGGTCAGCAGAGGCGCAACACCGCCAAAACTCGCGCCGTAACCAATACTGGTGGGAACCCCAATGACTGGACAATCCACCAGCCCCGCCACCACACTGGGTAAAGCCCCTTCCATCCCCGCCACCACAATTAACACGTCCATGCTTTGGATTAACGCTCGGTGACTTAACAGGCGGTGAATGCCTGCGACCCCCACATCCCAGAGCCGTTCCACTTGAAAACCGCAGAGGGTGGCCGTAATGGCCGCTTCTTCGGCCACGGGTAAATCCGCTGTGCCCGCACTCAAAATGCCGATGGTTCCCTGGTGTTTAATCTGCACGGGGCTTTGAACCAAGGCACAAATTCGCGCTTGGGGATAGTAATGCAACAGGGAAATGCGATCGCCAAGGATATCGGCCACATCGGGATCAATGCGGGTGGCCATGACGATGGGATTATGAACCGCTAAGGCTTGGATAATTTGCTCAATTTGTTCTGGAGTTTTACCGGGGCCCCAAATGACTTCGGGAAAGCCGGTGCGGATATGCCGTTGATGATCAATTTTGGCAAAGTCGTCGATCGCCTCAAAGCTCAGGTGTTTTAAGGTTTCAAAGCCAATTTCTGGACTAGTTTGTCCCGTGGCGATCGCCGTCAAAAGCTGTTGCAAAGAATCTGGGGTCATCAGTTAGGAACGGAGAGTAAAGAACGAACCCGATCAAGGGGCCAATAAATTTTAAAGGCTCTACCGACAATTAATCGGCGGGGTAACGGCCCCCAAACATGGGAATCCACACTGTCATTGCGATTATCTCCTAGTACAAAATAATGATTGGGCGGCACGGTAAAGGGAGGCAACGTGTAATCGGGGGCTTCTTTGAGGTAATCCTCTGCCAAGGGTTGCCCATTCACATAAACTTCTCGGTCAAAGACTTGAATGGTTTCCCCCGGTAGGGCAATGACCCGCTTGATAAAATAATCAGCCTCAGGATTATCCGCTTTGAGTTCTTCCGGGGGATAAAACACCACAATATCTAAGCGTTGGGGCCGGTAATCGGGACGGGGATGGACAAAAACCCGATCATGGGGAATTACCGTCGGAGCCATGGAGGGGGTGGGGATGACACAGGGAATAATCTGGGTATCAATCCACTTTGGCACTAAATTTAATACTAATCCTGTTCCTAAAATCCCCACGAGAGTCAGGCTCAGCCAGGCCTGTTGAGATTTGGCTGGTTTTGGCAAAAAACTCTGAAAACCGTGATAGACCGCCACAATCATCAAAACGGGATTTAAGAACAACAGCGGCCAATAAAACGCTTGTAAACGCATTCCTACCAAGGCTAGGGCAAACAAAATCAAACCAACCACGAACTGCTGTTGATAAAAATGTCCCAGCCCCGGCAACACCCGCGTGACCACCACCGCAAACCAGATATTTTTATGACGACGGGGAATTTTTTCGGGATAGGCACTGGGATTGACTGCAATAATCCCCAACAGGACTTCCAACAAATTAAATCCATACAAGGCGATCGCCGTGGTGAGAAAAATCAACCCAGTGAGCGTGTCCCCCTCTGGACTGAAAATGGACCAAGCGGCGATCGCCAACAGTAACCCTTCCGTTACCAACAAGCCCAGGCCCATTGCCCAACGCCCGGCGTAAAATTGCCCTAGCCCCGGCCAAAACATCGATAAATTAACCCCTAACCAGGGATCTAAACGGCGATCGATGAAAGATTCCTGCTGGCGATTAACAACCACAAAATTTAACCTTCGTTTTGTCCTGCAAACGCATTAGCCTGTTCTGCAAACTTAACATCCAGTGCCGTAATTCCCCCCGCATCATGGGTCGTTAAATCAATGGTGACGCGATTATAAACATTGAACCATTCGGGATGATGCCCCATTTTTTCCGCCACCAGCGCCAAGCGGGTCATAAAGCCAAAAGCCTCATTAAAATTAGCAAACTTAAATTGGCGATGAAGTTTATTACCTTGCAAACTCCATCCCCTCAACTGGTTCAACGCCGTTTGAATATCGGTGTCGCTTAATCGTTGGCTAGCCATAAAAAACTCCTTGTCAAGATTCAGTCAGCGATTTCCATTTTAATTAACCCGTCATACGCCCAATAATATAGCCACTGTTTCGATGAATTTTGCTGACATAATTCAGAGCCATGGCCATCAAAGTTAAGGTTGTCAGAGACAGTATTGCAGGAAAACGGGCTTAACTTGAGGTTGACGCTGAAGACTTAGCCGGACGAAAGAGATGGTGATGTTGGGGATGGTAAAGCTGCGATCGCCTTTCTGGATCAGGTTTGAGGGCGGGGCTAATCAAGTAAAGGGTGGTGCGAATCAAATTTTCCTGCAAACTAAACGCCGCCATTTCCGCCAGGGGAACCACCCACATTTTTTCATCGGGCCAACCGACCCTAAAACACACCGCCACCGGGGTATCCGCTGGATAATGTTCGAGTAATTGTTCCTGGGCCTTTTCCACATGGCGAGCCGCCAAATATAACCCCAAACTGGCTTGGTGGGAAGCTAAACTAGCCAATTCCTCCCGGTCTGGTACGGCCGACGCAGCCCCACTAATGCGGGTCAAAATAATCGTTTGGACAACCCCCGGCACGGTTAATTCACAATTCAAATTGGCGGCAGCAGCTTGGAAGGCACTGATTCCCGGTACACACACAAAGGGAATCTCGGCTTCACTCAACGCCTGCATTTGTTCATGGATGGCACTATACAGGGTTAAATCCCCGGAATGGAGACGCACCACGATTTTTTGTTGCTGTACCGCCTCAATCATCAATGGCAGTATGGTTTCGAGGGTTTTACTGCCGGTGGGAATACAATCAGCATCGGAGCGCACCACCCCCAACATTTGCTTAGGCACGAGGGAGTCGGCATACAGTACCAGATCCGCTGCTGCCAAGAGTTTTTGCCCTTTGATGGTCAATAGATCGGGATCGCCAGGGCCAGCCCCCACAAAATAGACAGCCGGGGAAAATTGAGTGTTGGAATTTAGCATAATTACCAACTATATCAAGACTTCAGACCCTGAGCGGCGATGCTTGATCAAGACCACTCCACCCAGGAGTGAGATGCCCGGCACTGTGCCAACCTTTTTTAATCAGTGGGGTGAATTTGTTTATTCGCTTGTGAAATTTCTTGTTCTTCAATATCACGCAACATCGTTCCTGAAGAATCTTTCCATTCAATAAGACCATTTGCGCTACGTCCCATAATGACCATTGCCGCAGCAGATGGGCTACTAAATAGGAAATCTTGATTAAATATAAGCCCATCTCCTTTTTTTATGATTACACCATTTTCAATTAGTTCATCCCGTAACTTATTTAGACCCTTTTTTCGATATGATTCTACCGTGCTTATCGCAACTTCTGAATTTTCAAAAACAACGAAACCATCAGTTGTTCTTTTTCCTATAGCATTTGCTCCTCTTGCGGCTTTAATGTATAAATTATTGTCATGATTGTTGATAATAACTTCTTCTTTTACCAGTGGTTCAAACACCTTGAACCCCATTGCATTAATCAAGATTTTTATATACTCAATAAATTCTTCCATTTCTGCTTGGTCTGATTCAGAAATTGAACTTTGTGTCGGTGTGTTACTGTTTTGGATATTGTATCTATTCGTACTTTTTGCTATTTCAAATAATCTAGATTCCAAGTATTTGATATGTGCCTTATTTAGATTTTCATCTTTGCTAATGAAGACAACGGCTTCGTTCCAAAATTCTTTCTCGGATACATGAGAAACCAGCCTGGCATAAGCATTTTCTGCTTCGCCAATATAAACTTTAGCTTTATCTGTCGAAGTCTCAGGCTTCCCAAATAATAGATAGACTGTGGTACTTTTTAAGTCGCTCCTATCAGAGCAATCTTTAACTTTTCCCCGAGGTATTCTATATGCTTTACCTGTCCAATTTGACAATTCGCAAATCATTCTTCCTTCAGGATCAGCATCCATCAGAAAAAGCTTAATCGTTTTTCCATACTTTTTGACATACATTTTAGGCTTAACATAGATTCAAGATCTATACTAAATACACTTATAAATCATATCAAAGATTGTGACTTTAATCGACTACTATAATCGCCGATTTTTGCAGCTAACAACCGTTGCGTCACGGCCTCATTCTGTAACAAATAAATTTAAGGACCTTCTAAAATAGCGGCTTCGATGTCCTGCCGACTGAGGGCGTATTTGAAGCTACGGACAATTTTACGGTCGGGTTGATCGGGAAAATAGCAAACAATAATTTCTTCGGTGTCTAACAGCAGTTCTGCATTCCAATCAGCTTGTTGTAATGTCCAACAATGGCGATCGCCCTGATGTTGTTTGAAGCCCAAATCTGCAAGCCACTGTTCAAGCAGGGGCAGGGGGTGATTATACAAGGGGGTTTCAGGGGTGGGAAAGCTCATGGGTTAAGGAACTCTGTTACCTAGGGGACGGAGGATCGTCGTCGAAAAATAAACACTATTCAAGCGGCGTAATGCTTGCTTATTGTACCGTTGTTGGTCTACTCCCCTAGGCCCCGTTGGGGAATAAGGCGGGAATAATCAACGGATCTCCCCGTAACCAAGCAATTAAAACCGCCAGTCCTAGGCAACCGAAGAGGGTGAGGCCGAGTAATCCTAGTGCAAAAATTTCCCCCGCTGATAACGGGCGATCGCTGGGATCTAAATAGGCGGAACGGCCCCCAAACTTATCTGAGGCTATTTTTGCAACAGACTCTTCGGGAGCCTGGATCACATTCCAGCGGGAATAACCAATCTGGAGGTCATAGATTGCGCGGCGATCAGGATTGCTGAGGGTGGCGTAGGCTTCATTGAGGCGTTGAAACCTAACGGTGGCGATATCCGCTGCTAGCAGGGTGGTGTCGGGGTGGTAGCGTTTACTCAGTTCTCGATAGGCCCGGCGAATATCTAGGGGCGTTGCCGAAGGATACAACTCCAAAACGCCATAATAACTGTGGGTAAAGCGGTTTTGACCCGAAAATTGTGGAGGACGGGAAGGATTATCGTTGGCGGTGGGCGACACGGATGGTTTACAGGGGCGAAGACTTTGCCCTATTTTAAACTCAGATCTCTTTTCGCAATCATTATGCCGTTTTGCTCCCTTTGGGTTGACCGTGGCCGACGATTTTTGTTGGTTGTTTTTTCCCTGTGTGTCCTCAGTTTAGGGATTTGGGGGGTTTTGCCCTTGCCTACGGATGGGACAGGAACGGCGATCGCCGCCATTGATGATGACCGTTATGATGGCAATATTTTTGTTGTTTATGCGGGCAATGGATCTTTGGTTCCGCCCCACTTGACGTTAACGGAATCTTTCCAGCGTCAATTGCCTGTGATTTTGGTTTATTACTTAGATGACAGCAAAGACTGTAAACAATATGCTTTTATTGTTTCACGAATGCAGGAATTTTATGGGCGAGCGGCGAGCCTTGTGCCTATTTCCGTTGATTCCATTCCCAACAAAAAGAAATTTAAACCCGATGAGCCGGGATATTACTATAAAGGATCGGTTCCCCAAACAGTAATTTTAGACGCCAACCGCAAAAAAGTGTTTGATGCCCAAGGGGTGCAAAAGTTTGAAGCCGTTGATGATGTTTTGCGGGAGATGTTTAATTTATTGCCCCGTTCCGAATCGGCTGAGCTAAAGCAACGGACTTACAATGAATTTAATAGTGAATTGGTGGATTGAGCTTGCTAGGCATATTTAGTTCTAATTTTAATCTTTGTTAATCGTTGAAAACGACTTTAATTAATTTTGTACAGTCCTCTCGCAACTCCTGAAAATCGCCTTCGTGTCGGCATTGTTGGTACAGGCTATGCGGCCCAACGCCGGGCAGAGGTTTTGCTCGCTGACCCACGGGCTAAATTGATCACCGTGGCGGGACATAGTGCGGCAAATACAGCGGCATTTTGTCAACAATTTGGCATTCAAGCCTCTGATTCCTGGCAAGATTTGGTGACTAATCCCGATCTCGATTTAGTCATCATTGCCACTGTTAATCAACTCCATGGGGCGATCGCCGAAGCAGCATTAAAGGCCGGCAAGCATGTGGTGTTGGAATATCCCTTGGCCTTGGATTATGCAACGGGCAAACAGCTACAAGACTTAGCCCAGTGCCAAAACAAACTGTTGCATGTTGAACATATTGAATTACTCGGCGGCGTCCACCAAGCCATTCGAGCATATATCAATCAGATTGGCAAGGTATTTTATGCCCGCTACAGCACTATTCAACCCCAATCTCCGGCTCCCCAACGCTGGACCTATCACCATCAACAATTTGGTTTTCCCTTGATTGCGGCCCTGTCTCGCATTAGTCGTTTTACCGATTTATTTGGGTCGGTCAAAACCGTCAGTGCCCAATCGAGTTTTTGGCCCCAAACCGATCCTGAGTATTTCCGCGCCTGTTTATGTAATGCCGATTTACGCTTTGAATCGGGCTTAATGGCCGAAGTGATTTACGGCAAAGGCGATATTTTCCACCAAGGCGATCGCACTTTTACGATCCAAGGAGAAAAGGGCACTTTGATTTTTACTGGGGAAACGGGGCAACTGATTCAAAATGGTGAAACTTCAACCATTCCCGTGGGCAGTCGGCGCGGCCTATTTAAACAGGATACGGAAGCCGTCTTGGACTATTTTCAACAGGGTAAACCGTTATACACCAGCATTGAAGCCAGCCTAGAAGCCTTACGAGTCGCGGATTATTGCGCCCAGGCTAGCCAAACCCATCAAACCCTCGCCTTATCTCCCCATTAACCCTGCTTCAACGTCCTCCTTAGCCTGATAAAGTAGCCTTCAGTACCTCAATTGTCATTATTTCCTTACCTAACCCCATGACCGTTTCCCCCGCCATCAACGAGCAGTACCGTTACCCAGAAAATCCCGTCGAAATTCCTACCCGTTGGCTGTTTGGCCCTGGCCCCTGCAATGCCCATCCTAGGGTGCTAGCCGCCATGAGTTTGCCATTGATTGGTCACCTCGACCCAGATTTTCTCAAGTTAATGGACGAAAGCCAAAACCTGTTGCGTTATGCCTGGCAAACTAGCAATCGCTTTACCATTCCCATTAGTGGAACGGGCAGTGCGGCCATGGAAGCGACCTTGGCGAATACGGTTGAACCGGGCGATAAGGTATTGGTCGGGGTGAAAGGCTATTTTGGTAATCGCTTAGTGGATATGGCGGAACGTTACCGCGCCGAAGTGAGTACGATTCATAAACCCTGGGGAGAAATTTTTAGTTATGAAGAAATCAAAGCGGCCTTGGAAACTCACCGACCGAAAATTTTGGCGTTAGTTCATGCGGAAACCTCAACGGGGGTTTGTCAACCGTTAGAGGGCATTGGGGAGTTGTGCCATCAGTATGACTGTTTACTATTGGCGGATACGGTGACGAGTTTGGGGGCGGTGCCGATCTTTCTCGATGATTGGGGGGTGGATTTAGCCTATAGTTGCAGTCAAAAAGGATTGGGCTGTTCCCCCGGTGCGTCGCCGTTTACCATGAGTGAGCGGGCGGTAGCAAAAATGCAAAGTCGCCAGAATAAAGTGCCCAATTGGTATTTGGATGTGTCGTTGTTAACTAAATATTGGGGAAGTGAACGGACTTATCATCACACGGCTCCGATTAGTTTAAATTACGGATTGCGGGAAGCCCTTAAATTAGTGGCTGAAGAGGGTTTACAACAACGTTGGCAACGACATCGGCAAAATTCGGAAATGCTTTGGCAGGGCTTGGCGGATTTGGGGTTAAGCTGTCATGTGCCGGAGGCGTACCGCTTGGTTTCCCTAACCACAGTAAAAGTGCCGGATGGGGTTGATGCCAAGGCGATCGCCACCCAATTGCGTGTCAAATACAACATTGAAATCGGGCTAGGGTTGGGGGACTTGGCCGGAAAAGTGTGGCGCATTGGCTTGATGGGTTATAACAGTCGCCCGGAAAGTGTGTTGTTGTTACTCAAGGCGTTGGAAATGGTGCTCAAGGCTTAACGGTTGAACACTGATAACTCCGTTGATTTTTTTGAATAATTTTTAATTAATTTGTTTAACGTTTTAACTTAACGTTTTAATTTATGAGCAAAACTGAACGTCGTGTGTTCCTGTTGGATTTTGAAAAACCCCTCTACGAGTTGGAGGAAAAAATCAATCAAATCCGGGATCTTGCCCAGGAAAAAAATGTCGATGTTTCTGAACAATTAAGTCAATTAGAAAACCGCGCCGAACAATTACGACAGGAAATTTTTAGCAATCTTAATCCGTCCCAACGCTTACAATTAGCCCGTCATCCCCGCCGCCCTAGTACGTTGGATTATATCCAGGCGATCGCCGACGATTGGTTTGAAATGCATGGCGATCGGGGCGGCTATGATGATCCGGCCCTAGTGGGGGGGGTGGCCCGCATTGATAATCGCCCGGTGGTGATCATGGGGCATCAAAAAGGCCGAGATACCAAAGATAATGTCGCCCGTAATTTTGGCATGGCCGCCCCCAATGGCTACCGTAAAGCCCTGCGCTTGATGGAACACGCGAATCGCTTTGGGATGCCTATTATTACCTTTATTGATACCCCCGGCGCTTGGGCCGGCATCGATGCGGAAAAACTGGGGCAAGGAGAGGCGATCGCCGTTAACCTGCGGGAAATGTTCGCCTTAGATGTGCCCATTCTGTGTACCGTCATTGGTGAAGGGGGTTCCGGTGGGGCCTTGGGTATTGGCGTTGGCGATCGGGTTTTAATGTTAGAGCACGCCGTTTATACCGTGGCCACCCCAGAAGCCTGCGCCGCCATCCTCTGGAAAGATTCTAAAAAATCCGACAAAGCGGCGATCGCCTTAAAAATCACCTCTGAAGACTTGCAAAAATTACAAATCATTGATGGCATTATCCCTGAACCCCACGGAGCCGCCCATGCCAATCCCCTCGGAGCCGCCGCCAAACTCAAAGAAGCCCTAATGTTTCATCTCAACACCCTGTCCCAACTCACTCCCCACGAACGACAGGAGTTACGCTACCAAAAATTCCGCCACCTGGGCCAATTCCTCGAAACCGCTGCCTAAGCAAATTTCCGCCGGGGATCGCTGGATGATATAATCGTCATCATATAAACGTTACATTTCTTAATCTTGCCTTAATCTACCGTCGTTGTTCCCTGGTTTGTGCTTTGACGAATTCAGCGGCATTCCCTTGTAGATTTTGGTTTTATGTACTTGCTCATTCACATTTCGTCATCTACAAGGCCTTGTCTTCACAAGAAAGTCCTTTGGGAAATAGGAAAGAACAGTTTAGCCATGGTTTGGCATTGAGAAATGTGAATCGATTATCGAAAAAAGTTTCCCCATTGAGTGTGCTGTTTGAAAATTAATTTTTGAGCGGTAACCCAATTCGGTACGATCAAGGTTGGCATTTTCCTTGCATTCCCTTCCCTCGTAAATTTACTATGACCTCTGCTTCTTCTAATTCACTTAATAACGGCATGAACACCGGCAAATTAGTCAATCAAGTTCCCTCCCTGCCCGATCGCAATACCCACAATGGACAGCAAGTTCAATACAGCCATGAAAAAGTAGAAGCAAACAAAGAAAGAATGATGGATGCGGTACAGGTCATGCTAGAAGCCTTAGGGGAAGATCCCGAACGGGAGGGATTATTAAAAACCCCTAAACGGGTAGCGGAAGCCATGCAATTTTTGACCCAAGGGTATGAACAATCCTTGGAAAAACTGGTCAACGGGGCCATTTTTGACGAGGGCCATAACGAAATGGTCTTGGTGCGGGATATTGACTTTTTTAGTATGTGTGAACACCACATGTTGCCATTTATGGGGAAAGCCCACGTTGCTTACATTCCCAACCAAAAAGTTGTCGGCTTGAGCAAATTAGCCCGCATTGTGGAAATGTTTTCCCGTCGTTTACAAGTACAAGAACGTCTCACCCGTCAAATTGCCGAAGCGGTGCAAGAAATTCTTGATCCCCAGGGAGTAGCAGTGGTGATGGAAGCTTCCCACATGTGTATGGTGATGCGAGGAGTACAAAAGCCAGGGTCTTGGACAGTAACCAGTGCCATGATTGGTTCTTTCCAAGATGAACAAAAAACCCGCGAAGAGTTCCTCAATTTGATTCGTCATCAACCCAACTTTTACTAAACTTAAAGTCTAAATTTAAGTCTCTATAAATGAGATTAGTTTCCCATTATTGGGCATTGAGTCTCATTTGATTTTCCCCCTAAAGCATTGACTTGCCTAGGGGAGGTTCATTTTTTAAGGGAAAAAGGTAAGCTTATTTGGGGTCATGATAATCTCGCACATTGGCGTCAATTGTATCGTTGTCATTAGTTTCTTCGGGGGTTAATTCCTCCTTAAAGCCCCGCAGGGTTTTTCCCAAAGCACTACCCAATTCAGGGATACGTTTTGGGCCAAAGATTAAAACCATTACCCCTAAAATAATTAAAATTTCTGGCCAACCTAATCCAAACATTTTGGTGTCCTAGTTGTGGTTATCTGTTGCTGCCATTGATTATGTCATCAAAGTTCCTGTCTCTGCCGATTCACGACTAGATCGGTTTTCAACGTTAATGGTTTTCAATACGGTGGAGTTTGATCCGAATTTAACGCCCGATCGCCAGCTTAATCGTGGGCAATGGGTGAAATTAATTTGCGGGGCTAGTTATCAGGATTTACCGGCCATTCGCAATTTGGTGCTGGTTTATACGTTGGCGGGGGGAGATTGCGTTGATCTGGCAGCCGATCCGGCGGTGGTGGCGGCGGCCCAAGCCGGGATCAAAGCAGCCTTGTCCTTATCGGAAGGGGAGCAGTGCCGGGAAACCAAGACGCTCCATGTTCCTTGGCTGATGGTAAGTTTGAATGATGGCGAAGATCCCCATTTCCGCAAAGCTTTTTTTGATCCCTCTCGCTGTCCCCCCGATTGTCCCCGCCCCTGTGCGTCGGTTTGTCCCACCCAGGCGATTTCCGCTTTACCGAAAAGCCAACATTCATCAGGGGTTCAGGCAGAGAAATGTTATGGCTGTGGCCGCTGCTTACCCCTTTGTCCTTTGGGGCTGATTGAAACCCGCGCCCAAACCGCAGCGGTGGAAACACTGTTGCCCTGGCTCCAATCAGGTCAGATTGCGGCGATCGAACTTCATACCCAAGTTGGTCATGGGGAGGAATTTCAACAACTGTGGGAAACGTTGCGCCCTAGTTTTGGGCATTTACAGGCGATCTCCATTAGTTGTCCCTTTCACCCCGATGTCATTGCCTACCTTCAGCAGCTCAAGGCAATGATTCAGCCCTTGACGTTACCCCTGATTTGGCAAACCGACGGACGACCGATGAGTGGCGATATTGGCAAAGGAACGACTCACCTTTGTATTCACTACGCAGAACAGGTTTTAGCCACGAATTTACCAGGTTATCTGCAACTAGCGGGCGGAACTAATGCCCACACGATTAATAAAGTCAGGCAAAAACAATTAGCCGTTAATGGGGTTGCCTTTGGCAGTTGTGCCCGGACGTTATTAACCCCCATTTTGCAACAAGCGGAAATTCACCACCAACAGGACGGGGGAACAGGGGAAGTTCAGTTAGAAACCTATCCCGATTTACTCCAAACGGCGATCGCCCTGGCGAAAACCCTGGTGCAACCTTGGAAAAGACAACCTGAAATTAGCGGCTAAGATTGTGGGCTGTTTGCGGGGGAGTGCGGCTATGCAGTGAGCGGGACTGGTTTCTAAATGAAGGATGTATTGCTGAAACCCTTGATAGCTAAAGCTTTGGAGGGATTTAGAGCAAGAATCCTGAAATTCTTACCTAGACTTGGTTTGAGGAATTCATCCTGCATTAACAGTCCAGTGCCTGGCTCGACAAAATGAAACTGGGGATTTTGAATGACGTAAGAAGCTACTATAAATCTAGTCGCATTGGCTAGGAGTCAACTACACATTTTAAATTTTGGGGACTAATACAAAATGCATAAAATTTTGACCATCATTGAGAAAGATGAGTTTGGGTATTATGCTCATTGTCCAGCTTTAGAGGGTTGTCAAACTCAGGGGGATTCTCTGGAAGAAGTTGAGCAAAATATCAAAGAAGCCATTGCTTTATATCTTTCTACGTTGACGAAAGAGGAAAAACAAAAACTCTTTGATAAAGAGTTAACTGCAATGATGACAGAGGTTCAAGTTGCCTAAAATACCGCGTTTAACTGCAAAACAAGCTGAAAAAATGCTGCTGGAAGCTGGTTTTGAATTGTTACGCAGTGAAGGTAGCCATCGTATTTACGGAAAACAGTCACGCAGGGTTGTGATTCCATTTCATTCTGGCAAAATTTTGCACCCCAAAATTGTTAAGCAAGTAATCCAAGCAATTGAAAATGATTAATTTTGGAGATTTTGAATGATGACTAATTTTATTGATCTTTCTTTTCCCGTCAAAGGAACAGTGCTTAATGCCGATCACAACTATTATTTATATTCGGCGATCGCCAAGGAGTTTCCTGTCCTTCATAACTTACCGAATTTAGCGATTAACGCCATTTCTGGTAAACCGGATCGAGAGGGAAAAATTCTATTAATTCCAGGCTCTAAGCTATGGATGCGTTTACCTGTTGAAAATATTGCTCATATCTACCAACTGGCAGGGAAAACACTTCGTATTGGTCAATATTCGATCGCCCTGGCGAAAACGTTAGTGCAACCCTGGAAAAGACAACCTGAAATTAGCGGCTGAGATTGGGGGCGGTTTTTGCAGAAGTGCGGCTATGCAGTGAGCTGATCAAGCGGGGGAGACCCACTCGAAATACAGAGCATTCTTGGGATTGGCGGCAAGATAAGTGTTAAGGATGACCGTAAATCCAGTTAATATAACAATTTGTTGACTTTTAAAGATAAGTAAACTGTTTTTGCGCTACTATTTCGTCAGAAAGTAAGGATTGATCGTCATTTATGGAGAGTAAACGTTTAACTATCCGGGTTCCAGACCCATTACTCGATCGCCTTGAGTCACACCTTGACCAGCAGGGTCTAACGGTGACCGAGGGGGTTTTAGCGGCGATCGCCTCCTATGTTGGGGATACCGAGAGGTTGCCCCTGGTAGAACGGGTTAGTCGGTTGGAGAAAAAGCTGGCCTTGATTGAAGAGAAGGGTTAGGCAATGTCTTCTATCTATGACAACTGCAATTTTCCCCTACTTCCAGAACTTAAGCATTGTTTAAAAGAAGGTTATCGTTCCGATTTCTGTGTTGGTTATTTTAATTTGCGAGGATGGCGAGAATTAGAAGACGAAATTGAGCAGTTTCAGGCTGGAGAAGATAATAATTGTCGTTTACTGGTTGGAATGCAAAAATTACCCAACGATGAACTCAAAAAGATTCTTGCTATAAGCAAGCAAAATCAACGGATGTCGAACGAGCAGGCTAATAATTTGAAGCAGGTGATGGCTCAAGAATTTCGGGAGCAGTTGACCTTTGGTGTACCGACTGCAAAGGATGAAATCAGTCTAAAACGGCTAAAATCACAATTAGAAACGAACAAACTTGAGGCAAAATTATTTCTACGTCATCTACTTCATGCCAAGCTCTATTTAATTTATCGGCAAGATAAAATTACGCCCCGTATTGGTTATGTTGGCAGTAGCAATTTGACTTTCTCTGGGTTAAGTGGTCAGGGCGAACTTAATGTTGAAGTAACAGACCGAGACGACACACAAAAGTTAACAGAATGGTTTAAAGAACGTTGGGAAGATATTTTTTCTCTGGATATTTCTCAAAATCTGATCAAGGTCATTGATGAAAGTTGGGCAGGAAAGCCGTTACCACCGTTTTATATTTATCTTAAAATGGCGTATCACTTATCCCAAGAAGCCAGAGATGGGCTAAGTCGTTATCAAGCACCAAAACATTTTGGCTTATTAGAGTTTCAGGAACAAGCTGTTCGAGTAGCAATGCAGCATATTGATAAGCGCAATGGGGTAATTATTGGTGATGTTGTTGGACTGGGTAAAACTTTAGTTGGCACAGCGATCGCCCATGTTTGTGAAGAAGAATATGGGACAAGTACCTTAATTATTTGCCCCAAAAATCTTGAATCAATGTGGCAAGACTATGTAGATCGTTATGGATTGAGAGGAAAGATTGTACCGATTAGCCAAGTCGAGAAGGTCTTACCAGAAGTTCCAGCACGATTTCGGCTAGTTCTGATTGATGAAAGCCATAATTTGCGTAACCGGGAAGGGAAACGCTATCAAGCTATTAAGGATTATATGGAACAAAGTGGGGCACGTTGCATTATGTTGACGGCAACCCCATATAACAAGGGATATTTAGATCTTTCTTCTCAATTACGACTATTTTTGCGGGAAGAAGCTGATTTAGGGATTAAGCCAGAGGCCTATATTCGTGAAATTGGAGGCGAATTACAGTTTCAGCGGCGACATCAAGCCCCGGTACGATCCCTCATGGCATTTGAACTGAGTGATGAACCAGAAGATTGGCAACAACTAATGAGTCGCTATATGGTGCGACGGACGAGGGGATTCATCAAAAATACCTATGCTAAAAAGGATGAGCGAGGATCATATTTAGAGTTTCCCAATGGTGATAAGTTCCATTTTCCCAAACGTTTCCCCCGCACTGTGAAATTTAATACAACTGGCCAGAATGACCCTTACGCCCGTTTGTATAGTGATCAGGTTGTGGACATTATTAATAGTTTAAGTTTGCCCAGATATGGCCTGGGAGCCGAAAAGTATTTGCTGCAAACACCGAAAAATAAAAAGAAAACCAAAAGCACCCCCTCTGGTCAGATGAATTTTGGAACAGGTTTTGAGCATCTTAATGTCACTGAAGCGGAGCGAAAAATCTTAGCAAATCTCTCCCATGCAGGTCAGCGATTAATGGGATTTTGTCGGACAAATTTATTTAAGCGTTTGGAAAGTAGTGGTGCAGCATTTATTCAGTCTCTTGAACGGCATATTTTAAGAAATTATGTTTATCTCTATGCAATCACCAATGGTTTACCAATACCGATTGGTACTCAGGATGCGGCATTACTGGATGACACAATGGAGGAAGATCAGGATTCTCTTTTAGGGCAAGATTGGGAAAACGCGACTGATACCGAAGATGGTTTTGATGAAGATACCGTTACACCAGATGAAGAGTTAAAGCAAAGAGCTTTAAAGATTTATGAGTTATACCAAAATCAATATCAACGTCGCTTTAAATGGATACGTCCTGATTTATTTCAACCAAAATTAGCAGAAGATCTGGAACGAGATGCCCAGGCTTTAGGGAAAATTCTTAGACTTGTCGGCAGTTGGGACGCAACCCAGGATAGTAAACTAACAGCATTAATCCAATTACTAACTGATAAACATCATGACGAAAAGATTCTGATTTTTACGCAGTTTGCAGACACCGCTCGATACTTGGCTCAAACTTTAGAAGCCGAGGGAATTACCCAAGTTGGTTTAGCAACTGGCAGCACAAAAAACCCGACCCTTTTGGCCCAGCAGTTTAGTCCGAAGAGTAATGGAAAGAATATTCCACCAGAGGAACAAATTAGAATTCTGATTGCTACCGATGTTTTGAGTGAGGGGCAAAACTTACAGGATGCTCGAATAATTCTTAATTATGATTTACCTTGGGCAATTATTCGTTTAATCCAACGAGCCGGTCGAGTGGATCGGATTGGACAGGAAGCAGATGAAATTTTTTGTTACTCTTTTTTACCAGCAGAAGGGGTTGAGCAATTAATTAATTTACGGGGACGTTTACACGATCGCCTACAACAGAATCAGGAAGTGGTGGGAACCGATGAGGCTTTTTTTGAAGATGAAGAAGAACGAGAAATTCTATTCAATCTCTATCATGAAAAATCTGGCATTTTAGATGAAGACGACGAAGAAGGGGAAGTAGATCTAACCTCGGAAGCATTACAAATTTGGCAAACGGCCATTGAAGCGAATCCAAAACTTAAGCAGATTGTCGAGAATTTACCAGACGTTGTTTTTTCAACTCGTCATCATGAACCCAACGCTTTCGACCCAGAAGGTGTATTGCTTTATTTACGCACGGCAGAAGGGACAGATGCGTTGGCATGGGTGGACAAAAATGGGAATAGTGTTACTCAATCTCAGATGCGGATTTTACGGATGGCAAGATGTAGCCTAGATAATCCCGGTCAAGACAGGCATCCCCAGCACTTTGATTTGGTGCAGAAGGCCGCTCAGTTAATTACCGAACAAACCAAGACAGTTGTGGGCACAATGGGCAGTAAACGGGGCGCAAGAATTCGCACCTACGATCGCCTAATAAATTATTGTCAACGGGTAAAGGAGCAAACTCCTATCTTGGCTCAGGGAAAAGACTGGGACAATGTAGAGCGGGCTATTGAATTAATGCACAAGTATCCCTTAAAGCAAAATGCAATCGCCACGTTGAACCGAGAGCTAAGAGCAGGAATTTCCGATGAATATTTATCCAAAAATGTGTCATATCTAATGGAAAATGATGCCCTTTGTGTCGTAACGGCTGATGGAACATTTGAAGGAGCAAGGGTTATTTGCTCAATGGGATTATTTGAAAATTCAGAATAGACTTGTCTGTATTGACTTGATATAAACTATTTAAAATTCAGGCTATTTTACAATGAAACTAAAACGCGAGCTTGTTATAAAATACCTCAAAGATTTCGATTTTGAATCTTTATTTATTGAAGTTATACAATGGGAGCCATCTGAGTCAGCAACGATTTACATCGAGGTTGATGGTGAGCTATTTACCTTAGAACCGATTATTGAAAAAAATAATATAACTGTTATTAAATGTATTGTTGAAAACATTCCTAGCAAGACAGTAATATCCTCTATTGAAAGTCAATTAACAAGCACTCATTTGTTGATTATTGCAGATGCTAGCAAGACGGAGCAAGTTTGGATATGGAAAGACCCAATTAAGAAAAAATCACAGCCTAAGTTGCATTACTATGATGTTAATCAATCTGCCGAACCTTTAATTCAGAAGCTAGAGCCTCTTTTTTCGAGTTTTGACGAGATTTCGACTCATATCAGTAAGGTATCTGATATTAATAAGGGGTTTAATGTTGAGCAGGTTACGAAGCAATTCTTTCAAGATTTTGAGGGGCTACACCAAAATTTTTGCTTAGAGATTGAAGGAATAGATAATGAAGCCGATCGCCGTTGGTATGCGTCAGTATTATTGAATCGTTTGATGTTTGTTTATTTTCTGCAAAGACGGTATTTTTTGGATCAGGGTAATAACGAATATTTACAGAATAAACTCAAAATTTGCCAAACCAATAATGAGTCTTTTTATGATTTTCTGAAGCATTTATTTTTTGAAGGATTTGCCAAACCTGAATATGAGCGAAGCAATGAAATTCAGCAACAGCTAGGAAAAATTTGTTATCTGAATGGAGGCTTATTTTTACGGCATTCTATTGAGCAAAAATATTCACAGATTAAGGTCAATGATAGAGCTTTTGAAAATGTGTTTAAGCTATTTTCGGGTTATTCTTGGCATTTAAACGATCGCCCTGATACAGAAAAGGATAAATATGAAGTTAACCCTGATGTGTTGGGTTATATTTTTGAGAAGTATATTAACCAAAAAGAGTTTGGAGCTTATTATACCCGTCCTGAAATTACAGAATATCTTTGTGATCGAACCATTAATAAGTTAGTCTTAGACCGCTCCAATGAGTTGGGTCATAGTTTTGTCAATCTCCAAGAAGTGATCACCCATTTAGATGGCGAACTGTGTGACCATTTATTAAATAAAATTTTGCCGACGTTAACGTTACTTGATCCGGCCTGTGGCTCAGGAGCATTCTTAGTAGCGGCAATGAAAACCTTAATTGACATTTATCAGCAGGTTACAGCAAAAGCGAAGACTTTTTCTGATCTGCCAAAGATTGCAAACTGGTTAGCGGAGGCAGAGGCTCACCCATCGTTAGAATATTACATTAAAAAACGGATTATTACGGACAATCTCTATGGTGTGGATATCATGGAGGAGGCGACAGAAATTGCTAAGTTACGTTTATTTTTGGCTCTGGTTGCTTCGGCAAAAACGGTAGAGGATTTAGAACCGTTGCCTAATATTGATTTTAATATTATGGCGGGTAATTCTTTAATTGGTTTGATTCGGGTAGATGGTAATGCTTTTGATAGTTTAAGTGGTAATCAAAAAAGTAAAACTGGCATTGATCCGACCCAAATTAATTTGTTACAAACAACAGCAATTCAGGGTAATCTTTTGAATGCTTTGGCGGCTTCTGAGTATGAAAAAATTCTGGATGATAAAAATAAGAGTATTGAACTGTATAAAAAACACGCTTTCCAACGCCAGGATGAAAATTTACCTCAAGAAATTCGGTTATTACAACTACGAGATCATATTGATAAGTTAAATCGGGAGTCTCAAGGGAAGTTAAATCAATTATTGTTGGCTGAGTTTAGCACTAAGTTGGGCATTAAGTATGAGGAAGCCCAGTTAGAAGGGAAACCCCAAAAACGGCTGTTAACTATGGCAGATATTGATGCCCTGGAGCCGTTCCATTGGGGTTATCATTTCGATAAGGTTTTTGAAAAGGGTGGGTTTGATGCGATTATTGCTAATCCACCTTGGGAAACATTTCAGCCTAATGCAAAAGAATTTTTTATCAATCATAGTGATTTAGTTTCCAAGAAAAAAATGGATATTAAAGATTTTGAAAAAGCATTAATAGAGCTTACTAAAGATAATAAAATAAAAAGCAAGTGGTTAGACTATCAAAGTAAGTTTGCTTACCAAAGACAGTATTTTAGATTTGCAGAAGATTATAAAAATCAAGTGCCTATTATCTCAGGTAAACGACATGGAAAAGATGTTAATCTTTATAAACTTTTCCTAGAGCGTTGTTTTCATTTACTCCGATATGGAGGCGAATGTGGGATTGTTATTCCGAGTGGCATCTATACAGATTTAGGAACAAAGCAGTTGCGAGAAATGCTTTTTTCTGAGACGGAAGTAACAGGTTTATTTTGCTTTGAAAACCGAAAGGAGATTTTTGAAAAAGTTCATCGTAGTTTTAAATTTGTAGTGCTTTCTTTTGAAAAAGGTAAGAATACCCAGATTTTTCCAGCTAGATTTATGCGCCATGATGTGAAGGAATTATTGGATTTTCCTAAATCAGAGGACATTAAATTAAATGTTAATTTAATTCGCCGCCTGTCGCCTGATTCTCTTTCAATTATGGAGTTTAAGAGTGCAATTGATGTCACTATTGCCGAAAAAATGATCTGTTTTTCCTTGCTTGGGGAGCGAATTGAAGATAAATGGAATTTAGAATTACATCGAGAGTTCAATATGACAGATGATGCTTATCTTTTCCGTAAAAAAACATCATCAGAAATGCTTCCTTTATATGAAGGAAAAATGATTCATCAATTTACTCATCAATATGCAGAACCACGTTATTGGGTCAATGAACAAGAAGGTCGTAACGCAATTCTTGGAAAAAGGGAAACTGATCGTGGACAAATATTAGAATATCAAAATTATAGGCTTGGATTTCGTTCAACAGGTGAAAATACAAATGTAAGAAATCTTATTTCTACTATTCTTATAAAAAATTGTTTTTGTGGAAATTCGCTTAATCTATCTAAAGGATTTCACTTAAAAAATTCTATTCTTTTATTCCTTAGTGGTATGTTTAATAGCTTTATTTTAGATTATGTAATTCGACTAAAAATTTCTCGAAACATTAATATGTTTTATGTTTATCAATTGCCTATCCCTCGATTACAAAAAGGCGATCAGTGGTTTTCAGAAATAGTAGAGAGAGCCGCAAAACTCATTTGCACGACCCCTGAATTTGATGAACTTGCCGCAGAAGTCGGCTTAGGCTCCCATCAGAATGGCGTAACAGATGAAGCAGAACGGGCTAGACTCAGAGCAGAATTGGACGGCATTATTGCCCACCTCTATGGACTGACCGAAACCGAATTTATTCATATCTTGAGTACCTTTCCCATCGTTGCCGATCCCATCAAACAAAATGCCCTCAATGCCTATTGTGATGTTCGCACAGGATTAATTAAATCACGATGCTGAAATCTATCAAAGTTCAAAACTTTAAAGCTATCCAAAATAGCAAAACCATTAAACTAACACCGCTAACCGTTTTTATTGGTAATAATGGCTCTGGTAAAAGTAGTGTCATCGAAGCCCTAGAAACCTACAAAACAATTATTGAATCAAACCTAGATACCGCCATGCGTCCTTGGCGTGGCTTTGAATATGTCCGCAATCAGGGCATACCTCACACAACACAAAATGCTATAGGCGATCGCCCTTACGAATCCAACCCAATCGAATTTAATTTACTATGGCCAAACTATCGCGCCACGATGAACATAACGTCTAGTCCTGGCGGTAATGAACTCTTTATTCAAAAAGAGCAAATAGAAATCAAAGGAAAACCAGTAACCCGTCGCTCTAGTAATGGCGAAGTTTTATATCTTGATAGAGAAGATGAAAATAAAATTACTTTACACTTACCCGATGATTTATCCTGTATTTCATCTTTTAGTGACAGTGAATTGAAAATTGATTTGTATGAAAAAATTACCCGATGGCAATTTTTAAACCTCAATCCCTATGCAATGGTAAACCCTACTCCACAAAAGCGATCAGGTGGGCAGATACACCTAGCAAAAGATGGCTCTAATATTGCTGAATATTTATTGTCTATCCAATTACAAAATCCTTCAGCGTTTAGCGGCATTATTGAAGCATTGCAATATGTTCTGCCCTATGCCCGTGATTTACAACCCAAAATCACCTCAGAATTAGAAAGAAGCGTTTATCTTCAACTAACCGAGGCAAAATTTAAAGTTCCTAGTTGGCTTTTTTCTACCGGAACACTTCGTATTCTTGCCTTACTCGCGGTCTTACGTCATCCTACTCCACCCCCATTAATCATTATTGAAGAAATTGAAAATGGACTCGATCCACGCACCATTCATCTGATCGTAGAAGAAATTCGTAACGTGGTTGAATCAGGGCGATCGCAAATTATTATTACAACTCATTCTCCTTACCTGCTTGATCTACTGACCCTATCTCACATCGTTATGGTTGAAAGAAATAGCAGAGGAGAGCCTATATTTACCCGTCCTGCCGATCAAGAATCTCTCCAAGAATGGGCAGAACAATTTAGCCTCGGCAAACTTTACACAATGGGACAATTAAATCAGGAGGAAACAGCTTGAAAATAGGGATGATTTTTGAGTGTGGCCCCCAGGGAGCCGACAAAAAAGTATGCGAAAGGTTCGCCCGTCAGCTTCAGCCAGATATTCAGATTAAAAGCATCACTTTAGACAACAAACCTAACTTAGTGGCCAATTGCGGCGGAGTTGCGGCTCAATTACTCAAACAAGGTTGTGATCGCATTCTCATCATTTGGGATCTCTATCCAGCCTGGCGTCAAAAAGGACAAAAACCCTGTCGAAAAGAAGATTGTCAAGCCATTCAAGCCTCTTTTGCCAATGCCGGTGTAACTTCCCAAAATGTTTACCTCATCTGCATCGAACCAGAACTTGAACAATGGTTTCTCTACGATTTAACTGCCCTCTCAAGTGTCCTATCAACCCCAACCCATCCTGTCCCCATTAGACAATCTCCCAGTGGTGGAACTAATCCAAAGAAAGCCTTGACCAAACTATTTGAAGAAAATACGGGTAGAAAATATAATGATTTAATTCATGCAGAAATCATCGCAAGAAATATAGACAATTTCGATAAAATTGCAAAAAAATGTAAGTCTTTCAAGCGATTTGTTGAAAAAATCACCTAGCTCCTCTCTGACCAAATAAAATTAAGACGGCGATCGCTGATTTGCAAAGATAATCAAACGAGCCGGCGATCGCCCTGGCGGAAAACTTAGTACAACCTTGGAAAAAACAGCCTAAAACCGTTTTTTAACCCACCTTCCGCACACGCTATATGAAGCGCAATAGTATAAAAAGATGCACAATAGGTAGAGCATAAATAAAAACTATTACACTATGCTAAGTGTAGTTTAATTGAATTACGCTATCCATGGCGGCAACCTGCGGAATGTCGGTTTTAAAGCGGGAAAAAATCGTTTTTCACTGCAAAAATAATTGATAAACAGGGTTATCACTTTCATCCCAATAACGATAGCCTAGATTATCTAAAAATCCTTGCCAATCGTCCATTTCTGACTGGGGAACCTGCATTCCCACCACAATGCGGCCATAGTCGGCGCCATGATTTCGATAGTGAAACAGACTGATATTCCAAGCCGGATTCATACAGCCGAGAAATTTCATTAAGGCACCGGGGCGTTCAGGAAATTCAAAGCGATAGAGTAATTCTTGTTGATCTGCGCTTGAGGGAATTTGGGGGGGACGACCACCGACCATGTGCCGCAGGTGTAATTTGGTCAGTTCATCATCGGTCAAATCGAGGGTTTTAAAGCCCTGTTCCGTAAAGGTTTGGGCTAATTGTGAAGCCTCACTGCGATTTTGGATTTGAATGCCGACGAAAATGTGGGCGTTGCTGCCTTCGGCAATGCGGTAACTAAATTCGGTAATGTTGTGTCGTCCGAGGTATTCACAAAATTTCTTTAAACTACCCCTGGCTTCAGGTATGGTGATAGCAAAGATCGCTTCCCGTTGTTCGCCGTATTCTGCCCGTTCTGCCACAAAGCGCAACCGATCAAAGTTCATGTTGGCCCCACAGGCGATCGCCATTAGGGTTTTATCCCGACAATTTTCCCGCGCTACATATTGCTTCAAGCCGGCGATCGCCAAGGCCCCGGCCGGTTCCAAAATAGAGCGAGTATCTTCAAAACAATCCTTAATGGCCGCACAGGTATCATCGGTATCCACCAGCAAAATTTCATCGACGTATTGCTGGCACAGGGGAAAGGTTAAATCCCCCACCTCCCGCACCGCTACCCCATCGGCAAATAACCCCACTTGCTCTAGTCTGATCCGTTTTCCCGCCTGTAAAGATTGGCGCATGGCATCCGCATCCTTCGGTTCCACGCCAATGATTTTAATCTCTGGGTAAAGTCGTTTGACATAGGCCGCCACCCCCGCAATTAGCCCCCCGCCGCCAATGGCCACAAAAATGGCCTCAATCGGTTGTTGATATTGCCGCAAAATTTCCATGCCAATGGTGCCCTGACCGGCGATCACATCGGGATCATTAAAGGGATGGATAAACGTCAAGCCCTTTTCTGCTTCCAATTCCCGCGCATGGGCATAGGCATCATCGTAGGTTTCCCCATGCAGCACCACCACGCCCCCTCTGGCCTTCACGGCATCCACTTTTACTTTGGGAGTCGTTTCCGGCATCACAATAATCGCCCTAGTGCCCAACTTAGACGCCCCTAACGCCACCCCTTGGGCATGGTTCCCCGCTGATGCTGCAATCACCCCTTTTTTGAGTAATTCCGGCGATAATTGGGCCATTTTGTTATAAGCTCCCCGCAATTTAAACGAGAAAACAGGCTGTAAATCTTCCCGTTTAAAGTAAACCCGATTGCCTAAGCGTTTAGACAAACTCGCCGCAAAATCCAACGGTGATTCAATGGCAACATCATAAACGCGAGCTTTGAGAATTCTTTCGAGGTAATCGGTGGGCATTGCTAAAGGCGAAAAACGGTAATTATTGTTGAGGGCACTATTCCCAGTCTCTCACCCTTTGGGATAGCCCTACTCTTCCACCTTGCGACTATTGCGCCACACTTGCCACCCCAGATAAATCAACAAAAATGTTGCGCCAATGGCAAAGCCCCAACCACTGGGAATATTGGAAAAACCAAGGGCTAAACTGCCAGCCCATAAAGTCAACGCATAAATAAACAACACAGTTAAACGGTGGGAAATACCCGCATTGATCAAACGATGGTGAAGGTGACCTTTATCAGCTTTGAAGGGGGACTTGCCTTTGAGCAAACGGGAAAAAATGACCACCGACATATCTAAAATCGGAACCGCTAAAACCAGATAGGGTAATAAAACCGCTGTAACTGCTACCGTCGTGACCGCTGCAACTTTGACTAAACCAATTACCGCGACGCCGCCCAAGGTGAAGCCCATAAAATAAGCTCCCCCATCCCCCATAAAAATTTGGGCCGGGTTAAAGTTATAACGCAAAAAGCCCAATGCTCCCCCCGCCAAGGCCGCCGCAATTAAGGCCGCTGCGGATTGATCCATGAACAGGCAGAGCACAAATAGCACCACCGCTGAAATGCCACAGACCCCCGCCGCCAAGCCATCGAGGCCATCAATCCAGTTAATGGCATTGGCTAATCCCACTAACCAAATGACGGTAATGGGTAGGCTAAATACATCCAATTGCAGAAGATTACCCAAAAATGGCAGGGTCAAAAAATTAATCTGAACCCCCATACTCCACACCACTGAGGCGATCGCCACTTGGGCGAGTAAACGGGAAAAGGGACTCAGGTCAAACAGATCATCAAATAGACCAACACAAAAAAAAGCGATACCACCAAACACGACTCCCCACACTTCCCACTCCGCCTTGGGGAGCATCACACCGAACGCCCCCAGCCCCCACACCACCGATAAGGCAACCATACTTCCGAAAAAAATGGAAACACCCCCAAGACGCACCATGGGGCGATTATGCATCTTCCTAGCATTGGGTTGATCCACATAGCCCGCCCGACGGCCCCAGTGATTAATCACAGGGGTCATAAACCAAACTACGACCACCGCCAACACAAATGCAATGAGATAATACTGACCACCGAGCATAGGAAATCATCGGTCTGGAAACGTTTATGGTCAAGTCTACCCCATATCCGCCAGCTTAAACTGACTCATGCGTTAGGGTCCCCTGGGGAGAAATTTTTGGGAGGGCAGTTTGGAATTGTCAACCATAAAAAACCCCGATCACCATCATGATTTAAGGCGATCAGGGAAAAGTACGTTGCTAAGAACTGGGGGAAGCGGTTAACCCTTAAGCGGCATCATCATCGTGGGCAAACCGATTATAGAGGAAGTCGAGGGCGTAGTTCCGCAATTGATAGTAGATAGGATCTTCCATAATGCGGTCACGATCACGGGGACGAGCAAAAGGAATGGTCATAATTTCCCCAATTTTGGCGTGGGGGCCATTGGTCATCATCACGAGGCGATCGGCTAAAAATAAAGCCTCATCAATGTCGTGGGTGATCATTAAAACGGTACAACGATGATCATTCCAGATTTGCAGTAGTTCTTCCTGTAACTCCTCTTTGGTGATGGCATCCAACGCCCCAAAGGGTTCATCCAACACTAAGACCTGGGGACGGATGGCCAAAGCCCGAGCAATGGAGACCCGTTGTTTCATCCCGCCGGAAATTTGGGGAGGCTTTTTGTCCATGGCTTCCGTAAGACCGACCATGGCGAGGTGATCCTTGACGATCGCCCGTTTTTCGGCTTCGGATTTGTTGGGATTAACCGCATCAACGGCGAGATAAACGTTTTCAAAAGCGGTTAACCAGGGCAATAGGGCATAGTTTTGGAACACGACCATGCGATCGGGGCCGGGTTCGGTGACCTGTTTGCCTTGGACGGTGACGGAACCATCGGTGGGGTAGGCAAAACCAGACACCATATTTAACAGGGTCGATTTACCACAACCGGAGTGGCCAATCACACAAATAAATTCCCCTTCGTTAACGGTGAGATTGACATCTTCAAGGACGGTATAGGGGCCGCGGGGTGTGGGATAAACTTTGGAAACCCCTTCAATAACGACAAAGGGGGTGGCTGGGGCATCAATTACGGGGGTCATCGGCTGGTTAGACGTTAAGGTTTGCATCGGTCACAACTCTCCATAGGGTCAAGTAAAGACAAGAATCGAGTTTGTCCCCCAAACGCTGACATCAAAGGGCCTGGGGGGTTTGATGTTAGGCCATTACTAGGCTCGGATTAGGGTTGCTGAGATGTACTTCGGCAACGGTGAAATTATTGTGGATCTCAGTTTGATTGAGATAAGTAATGGGATCTTCGGCGTTAAATTGCTCGCCATCAAAGAGGGCGATCGGTTGCCGTTGGTAATTGACTTCGTAGCCTAATTCCCGGGCGGCGGTGCTAAATACCCCAACCCGACAGACCCGTTCTAAGATTTCTACCCAGTTACGGGGGAAGGGAATGTCTCCCCAGCGGGCCATTTGGGTCATCATCCACAGGTGTTCTGTGCGGATCGGACGATTAATTTGGTCGCCAAAGAAAAGATGGTGGGAATAATCAACGGGGTTGCCGAGGCTACAGGTACGGCCTTCGGGATCACCGAGGTGAATGTAGTCAATGTTCGTGCTGAGATATTGACGACCGGCCAACAATTCCCGAATTTCCTGTTCATGGTTGGGATCGGCACAGTAGGCACAGGCTTCTAGAAGGGCTTTAACGAGGGCGACGTGGGTGTTGGGGTAGGCGATCGCCCAATCTTCCCGGACTCCCAGCACTTTACCGGGGTGGCCTTGCCAAATTTCCAAGTCAGTGGCGATGCTAAACCCGACCCCTTCCATGGAGGCGCGGAGATTCCAGGGTTCACTGACACAATAACCATCAATGGTTCCCGCTTTGAGATCGGCCACCATCTGGGCGGGGGGAATGGTTTTGAGGTGGACATCTTGGTCGGGGTTGATGTCATGGGCGGCCAACCAATAGCGCAATAAAAGGTTATGCATGGAGGAAGGATGCACCATGCCCAGGGTGTGGGGTTCGCCGTTGGACGCTAACAAAAGCTCACGGAAATCAGCAGCGGTGTAAATGCCTTTTTCGTACAGGCTTCGGCTCAGGGTAATGGCGTTACCATTGCGGGTCATGGTTAAAGCACTAACCACGGGGAGGGATTGGTTTTGGTTACCCCCGGCCGTTAACCAAGTGGGCATTCCTGCTGGCATTTGGGCTGCATCTAGATAACCGCCGGCAATGCCGTCCACGATGCCTCGCCAACTGGTCTCCCGCACTAGGGTTACTTCATCCAGGCCATGTTTTTCAAAAAAGCCCTTTTCCTTGGCTACCACTAGGGGCGCACAGGCGACGAGGGGTACATACCCTAATTCCAAGTTGACTTTTTCGAGACCATGGCGGGCGATCGCCGTTACTTTTTTGGCCCGTAATTTCTTGATGCGTTTTTGTTGGTTGAGGAAATAAATAATCTCACTGCGGAGACTGTAGTAACTGGGATGGTTGACCACCTCCATGCGTTTGCGGGGGCGGGGAATATCCACCTCTAAAATGCCGCCAATTTTTGAGCCGGGGCCATTGGTGAGCATCACAATCCGGTCAGACAATAACACCGCTTCGTCCACATCGTGGGTCACCATCACCGACGTAACCTGATATTCCTCACAAATCCGCATTAACTGTTCCTGCAAATTCCCCCGTGTCAAGGCATCCAACGCCCCAAAGGGTTCATCCAACAGTAATACCTTGGGACGAATAGCCAATGCCCTGGCGATCGCCACCCGTTGTTTCATCCCCCCGGACAATTCATTGGGTCGTTTATCCACCGCATGGCGCAGCCCCACCAGATCAATATGCTCCTCAATCACCTGACGACGCTCCGAATCCGACAACCCCGCCAACACTTCGTTCACCGCCAGCTCAATATTTTGCCGTACCGTCAACCAAGGCAGCAGGGAATAGTTTTGGAACACCACCATGCGATCGGGGCCAGGGCGTTGAATCCGTTGTCCCTCTAGGGTGACAATCCCTGTAGAGGGTAAATCTAAACCCGCAATCATATTTAAAAGGGTTGACTTGCCACAACCAGAGTGACCAATTAAGGAAATAAATTCTCCTTTTTTAATTTCTAAATCAATGCCTTTCAGGGCAAGATATTCCCCGCCCCCCGATAGGCTAAAGACTTTATCAATATTATCAACAGCAACAAAAACACTCATAACATTACTCCTATTAAAAAAATCCGATCAAACAAAGGTCATGGACAAAACAAAATCAATCTTCCTAGAAAATCTGATTTGTAGTTAAAGCCGGGAAATCAAACTATTCAATCGGTTGGGCAAATTTATCTCGATCAACTCAAATCACCTTTACCCAACATCAAGTAGACTATTCCTTAACAATTTGAGATTGTAAGAACCCCATAAAGCGGTCAAGAATCAAACCAATTGCTCCGATATAAATCAACGCCAGAATAATGTCGCTGATGTAATTATTTTGGTAGGAATCCCAGATAAAGAAGCCAATACCAACAATACCTGACATAACAATTTCCGCTGCAATAATCGCCAACCAAGCTAAGCCAATGGCAATCCGTAAACCTGTAAAGATATAGGGCAATGCCGAGGGAATTAGAATTTTGAAAAAGAATTTATTAGGAGAAAGACGCAATACCTTCCGCACATTAATGTAATCCTGGGGAATTTGTTGAACGCCTACTGCCGTGTTAATTAAAATTGGCCAAACGGCGGTAATGAAAATAACAAATAACGCTGCGGGTTGGTTTTGTTGAAGGGCGGCTAATGCCAAGGGAACCCAAGCTAAGGGGGGAACGGTGCGTAAAAATTGAAACAAGGGATCAAGGGCTTTATTTAAAAAGGTATTCAACCCCACTAAAATCCCTAAACCAATACCCACAACGGCCGCCAAACTGTAACCAATTAATACCCGTTGTAAACTGGCCATGGCTTGCCAAAATAGCCCCACATCGGTGCCTCCCCGGTCAAAAAAGGGATACATCAAATAAATGCGTGTCCGCTCATTGGTAATCAAATCCGTCGGTGGGGGTAATTTAATTAAGCCCGTTACAGCGGCCAATTGCCACAAAATCAGAAAACCTAAAATTCCTAAAATAGGGGGGACAATGTTGCCGGAATATTTACGCCAAAATTTATTTAAACCATTCGGGGCGGGTCGATTTTTTTTGATACTAATAGTCATTGTTTTGCTCCTCAATTAGAAGTGATTAGTCAACGAATGTCATTAAAGCTGACAAGCTAGGTAGTCAAGGCTCAATTGTCTTTTTTGAGATTAGAGCCTAAGCCATTTTTTTGATTTTCAAACTCTCTAAGTAAGCCTTAGGGTTTGCTGGGTCAAAGGTTACCCCATCAAAGAAGGTTTCAACCCCACGGGAATCGCTGGTGGGAATATCCGCCGCCGCGATACTGGCCTCCTGAGCTGCTGCTTTCCAAAGATCAGAACGGTTAACTTTATCGATTAAAGTTTGGGCCGTATCCAGGGTATTTTGAGGTAAGAAGCCCCAGCGGACGCTTTCTGTTAAGAACCACAAATCTAGGCTCTTATAGGGATAGGAAACACTGCCCTTATCGGTTTTCCAATATTGAACGGCTTTGGTGTAATCGTTAATATCGGGTTTGCCATCCCCCATGACGTAATTGCCCATTAACATCGGATCTAAAATGGTGGCTGGAACGTTAAAGTATTTGGCGGTGGAGAGAATTTGGGACAATTCTTTGCGGTTTTCCTGTTTGTCGCACCATTGTTGGGCTTCCATTAAGCCTTTCAAAATAGCTTTGGTGGCTTTGGGGTTTTTATCTACCCAATCGGCCCGGATGGCTAGATATTCTTCGGGGTGGGAGGGCCAAATTTCAGCGGTGAGAGCGGCCATAAAGCCAATGTCATCCTTCACAATCCGCGCTGGCCATGGGTCGCCAGTACTAAATCCTTCCATGGAGCCGGTTTTCATGTTGGCCACGGTTTGGGCGGCGGGCACGGTCATCAGACTGACATCCTGGTCGGGGTTGATTCCCCCAGCGGCAAGCCAGTAGCGAATCCAAAAATCTTGGTTGGCTTTGGGGAAGGTGTAGGCGGCTCGGAAGGGTGTTCCTGAAGCCTTTAAACCAGTGATGTAGTCCTTGGCTTTGCTGGTGTCTAAACCAATGTTTTTCCCGACCTGACTTTTGGCGATCGCCACCCCGTTCCCTTGGGTAGAGAGCATGGCTAGCACGTACAGGGGAACTTTGACATTGTTTTTGGTGATTAGACCTTCGCTGATCAGATAAGGCATCGGCATTTGCCACTGCCCCCCATCAATGCCACCCCCCGCTGCACCGATTTCGACGTTATCCCTAGCGGAACCCCAGTTGGCCTGCTTGGAAACATCTACATCGGTCATGCCGTATTTGGCAAAAAAGCCTTTTTCTTTGGCAATGATCAAGGGGGCCGCTTCAAAAATGGGAAGAAAACCCAACTTAATGGCGGTGGTTTCTGGAGTCGTTTCCGGGGTTAATTGTATGGGAGTAGTTCCCTCTGCCGGGCTAACGGTGCCCCCCGATCCGGTGGTTTCAGGGGGATTGCCCAGACACCCTTTCAGGAAGACTGAGCTACCGGCTGCCAGACCGGCTGTGATCATAAATTTTCGTCGGCTCAGTGAGTTCATAAATAATCAATAGACGGAATCTATAAAAAAGAAGGGGTTGTCCCCGGAGATAAAAGTCGAAACCTCTATCGTTGTTTAAAGTCCCCAACCGCTGATGTCAGTGCTAGGAAATTTAGGGACTTGCCCCTCCTGGCTCGATGACTAATCAATGGGGAGTTGATTGCTCTAATTATTAAGGAAACCTGAAAATAGATAAAGCTCATTTTTTGTATAAAACTCATAGAAGCTATCTATCCAAATAACGACCGCAGGGAGAGACAATGGATAGAAGCTATCTATCGAAAAAGACGAACGAGGGAAAAAATGATGAGTAAGCAAGCCACTCTGCATCAGTTGGAGGTTTTTGCGGCGATCGCCAAGACGGGAAGTTTTACTAAGGCGGCGGATGAGTTATTTTTGACCCAGCCCACCGTGTCCCAGCAGATGAAGCAACTCACCAAGGCGATCGGGGTTCCCCTCTATGAACAAATTGGGCGGCGAATTTTTTTGACCGAAGCAGGACGCGCCGTTTTGCAAGCAAGTGAGAATATTTCACTGTGTCTGGATCAGTTACAGGAGACGATCTCCGCTCTCCAGGGCATGAAAAAAGGTCATTTACGATTAGCCACTATCACCACCGGCAAATATTTTGTACCCCGTTTATTGGGGCTATTTCGACAACACTATCCAGGTATTAAAATTTCCTTACAAATTGGTAATCGTCAACAAATTTTAGAGCGTTTAGCCAATAATCAAGACGACTTATATTTCCTTGGTAAACCCCCAAAAGATCTTGATATTAATATTCGTCACTTTTTAGATAATCCCTTGGTGGTGATTGCTCCCCGCAACCATCCTCTAGTCAAAGAAAAAAAGATTTCCCTCGATCAGCTTATGCAAGAACCCTTGATTATGCGGGAATCAGGATCGGGAACACGCATGGCGGTGGAGGAATTTTTAGCAGAAAATCGACTAACAATGAATGTAGAAATGGAAATTAGTAATAATGAGGCGATTAAGCAGGCTGTATATGGGGGGTTAGGACTCTCTATTCTCTCCATTTATTCATTAATTTTGGAAGGACTTGATGGGCCGTTAGCGGTATTAGATGTGGATGGATTTCCCATTAAAAAACATTGGTATATCATCTATTCTAATGGTAAACAACTCTCTATTGTTGCCCAAACCTTTTTAGATTATTTATTAACGCATAATAATGATGAAGTGCTTTCCTTGTCCCAGCTATTGTGATCCTCCCTGGCGATCGCCTAAGGGCACTGAACGAGCTGTACAATTAATCATTTTGTGGGGATTAGGTCAATCAAATTAATCTCCCTAAACTAAAAAAAGGTTGTAGGCTGGCGTAGATTCAATCTTCATTGAATAATTAAATCAGTAAATTTTTCCACAGGACTCGGCATGACTTGGCCCCGTGTTTCCGCTTCGACCCAAAGGTGGCTTGTCGCTAGCTTCGCTTTGCCGATTCTTTTGCTGAATGGTTGGGTTTTATTGCAGATTTTGAATTATTTCCAATCCCCCATTCGCATTTTTGTCATCGCTAACTTGGCCGCCTTTATTTTGGGTTATCCGGTGCGGTGGTTGCAACGTTATCCCCGTTTGAAATTGCCCTATGCGGTGACCATTGTCTTATGCACAGCAGCGTTATTGTTAGCGGCGATCGCCCTCTTGATTATTCCCCGTTTAATTGATCAGCTCAATCAAGTTTTTCTGCTTCTACCCCAACTCGGACATTTAGGCAATCAACATTTAAGCAAATTAGATCAACTCACCGGAGCCTGGGAATTGCCCACCAATTTTCGCCTCTGGGCTAAAGAGCTTTCCTCCCAATTTCCCCAACAATTACAAACTATTACCGGGCAATTATTGGGTTTATTAATTTGGACAGCCGGAGGATTATTAGAAGCGGGTTTTATTTTGATTATGACCATTTATCTACTGCTCAAAGGGAAGATTTTTTGGCATGGAATTTTCCGTTGGTTGCCCCTCCCCTGGCGTCATCCCTTGCGCCAAACCCTACGGCGGAGTTTTCAAAATTACTACATTGGTCAAGCCACGGTTGCCGCGTTATTGGGGAGCAGTTTGATTGTGGCGTTTACTCTCTTTCAAGTCCCTTTAGGATTGTTATTTGGCCTATTTGTGGGGGTAATGGCCTTCTTTCCCTTTGGTGGCGGGGCTAGTATTGTCATCATTAGTATTATTGCGGCTTTAAAAAGTTTTTGGTTGGGGATCAAGGTCTTGGCGATCGCCACGGTGGTGGATCAAATTGTGGAAAATGGCTTAGCCCCTCGACTCCTAGGCGGCTTTACTGGGGTGCATCCCGTGTGGATATTATTATCCTTAATAATTGGGGGCAAAATTGCGGGAATTTTAGGAATTTTGGTAGCCGTTCCTATTACAAGTGTCGTGCAGGATGTGATTAATGGCATGATGGTTCCTTAAATTAGGCTAATCAAGAAACGCCGCACCATTGCCGACTATTTTTGTTAAAGTAGCAAAAACTTAATTGTCAAAACAACGATATAAAATTCTCAATTATTATCGTTAACGTTTGGCTATTCTTCATTTTCATTATTGACAGGAGACTTTAATTTTATGTGTGTTGGTTGTTTTGTTGTCTCGGCGTTTACGCTATTTATGCCCGCTACGGAAGCCCCCACGGGCTACAGCTACACAGCCTTAGAAGCTCCGACAATTAGTCAAACCCAAGTCGCCGTCCCAACGAAACAGGCGGATCAAATTGAACTCCAGCAACTGCGCCAAGCCTTAGGAGACATGGTGGCGGCCTTCCCCCAAACCCCGGACAGTCAATTGTTACGTACGGAATTTGGGGCATTACATCAACAACTCCTCGCCACTGACGACCTGGCGATCGCCAATCAGATTTTGGATGATGGTTTTGCTGAGGTCAAAGATAAAATTATGGCGGCCCCCAATGCTGACGATTTGATCAACATGATGTATCAAGTACGGGAAGCCCGCTTTGAAAAACTCCAGGCTTTTGCGCCGCTGTTACCGGGCTTGAAAACAGGGTGGTTAAGTTAAATTTGGCCTAACTTTCCTCCGTGGGCGGTCTTGTCGTTGACATCAGCCTTTGCTTGAGCGGGTTGGGATCGCCTTGGGCAACAATTTTGCCCTGTCTGATTAATACGAAATCCAACTTTTTCAAAAGCTTTTATGATGTCGTAGGCGGGGACGGGCGATCGCCGGAGAATGAAAGTTAATATAAAGGACATCGGCTTCGGCATCATAAGCTGTCCAGAAGTCTTCTTGCGGCAAATTTTGCAGGGCATTGGCTAAGGCACGAAAGCCGGAAATGTCAGGAAAATTTAGGGTGGTTGTGACCATAGTTTGTCGTCAGATTTCAAGGTGTTACGCTGTCGCTAACGCATCCTACGACTAAACCTCCCGCCTACTTGAGCTAGGATAAACTCGGTAAGCCATTGTAACTAACCTAGACCATGATTCAATCTACCTTTGCAGAAATACTAGAAGCGACTGAACAACTTCTCCCGGAAGAACAAGAGCAACTTATTTATATTTTAAACAATCGCCTACGAGATCAAAAAAGAGCAGAACTCGTTAAAGACGTTGACGAGGCTCAGCAGGAATCTCAGTACAGGACAAAAACTTGAAAAGCTGGGAGGGAAAGGGTTTGATAGGAGTTAGCAGAAAACCCAAGAAACCCTCATGAACCAGATTAGCGAAATTCGAGCCCAATTACGACCTCACATGG
>Ga0315905_10000388_pt1 | contig 48558 bp, 39 predicted proteins | sample LakEriMetagenome_5_FD_203522 | JGI IMG/M metagenome (GOLD analysis project Ga0315905, IMG submission 203522) | Freshwater fungal communities from buoy surface, Lake Erie, Ohio, United States - Buoy 4 MA121 | ecosystem: Environmental > Aquatic > Freshwater > Lake | place: USA: Lake Erie, Ohio...
ATCTTGATTAGTTTTACTAGAATTAGGTAATCCCAATTCATCAGCATTTGCTTGGGCTAATTCTTCACCGGATAGCCATTTAATGGCATAAGGAACTTGAGTTTCTGAAAGTGTCCACAGAATAGCCCGAATAATATAGGGGTCTGTATTGGGTTTATTTTTAATAACCTGTTTTTGCAGAGCATTCATTAAGTTTTTACTTTTAGCCAAACTAACTTTATAAGCTTGGTCAAATTTTTTGACTAACTCTCCTGGAGACGGAGGATTTTCTCTACCTTCGTTAACCATTGCTGCGGCTACTTCTTGCCATTGCATAACTTGTTGGCTACCAGTTTTACTCAGACTATCTGCTAAAGTTTGCTGAAATTGATATTTAACTAAATTCAAATCTGTATAGTTATTAACACCAGCATAAACAAATAAAGCACCGCCCACTTTTTCTAGTTCATGACGAATACGACTCAAAAGATGAGTTTTCCCCACTCCCTGTTGTGCAGTAATAGCAATTGAAGTCACTTTATCTTGACTAGATTTACTGTTACGAACAAATTGAATGGCTTTAAAAACTTGATTAGAAGCATGAGCGTTTAATGTGGGTACGTCCGGGACTCCTTTTCCCCAAACATCCTGTTCTTTAACAATCCCAGCGTTAGTAAATGGATTATGACTGTTAATGGCGGCGTTAATGGACTCCATAGAAGAAAGAGGGCTATTTGTCATGGTAATTTATCAGGTGTAAGAAACTAGAAACGGTGGGGATAAGGGGATAATTTGATTAAATCAAGCGTTTAGCGTAAGAACGTAGTTGTGTACCTGCTATGGAAATCGAATCTTCCCGTTTATCAGAGGTAAAGTCTGGTATTTCTCCGGCAATTAGCTGCAAAATGTCATTAGCTTGCATTTCTACGAGCCATTGATTGAATTTTTCACGACTCACTTGTTCACCTATTGCTCTTCTAATGCGATAAATAGGTACTAAATCATCTAGGTTGTAATCCTTATTCAATTTGTCATAAACAGCCAAAGCAACAGATTTAAACTCTTCATAAGAACCAATTACCTCAACCTTAACCCCATTATCTAATACGACGGTCTTGTTTACAACCACATCAACCTGACGAAACCACCGCAATAACGCATTAGCTACCCAAGTTCCTATAGTCTTACCTGATTCAAACTCAAACTCATCACTACGCAAACCAGCACCTAACACATCTAAACCTATTGGTGAATTGAGAGTATAACTAATTGCCGATCCTTTTTTAAGGATAGTAATAGCTCCCTGCCCTTGCAAATCCTCTAAAATGCCTTGATAGTCGGTTATTTTCTGACCCTTAGACACCACCCGCTTGCTTAATTTACCCTTAGCTACCTTCTGTTCATTTGCTCCTAATTCCCACAATGCAAGCAGCAAGCGAGTTTTAGCGTAACTCCCCTGTAAATCCTTATTCTTTGAACTCATGATGATGTGTGTTAAATGACTGAATTATTATAATAAAGATTGTGTTTTTTATGCAACCACAGCTAAAATATCTTTAATTTTCTCAATATTCGTGACATATCGCTGAAAATTATAAAAACAAAAATAAACCGTAAATATACGTAATTAAATCCCCGACCTCTTGAAGAAGTCGGGGATCTGAAAAGGACTTGAAAGTGATTAAACGAACTCTTCCAACTGTTCTAATTTTAACCAAATATTTGGCGTTGGTACTCGTCCAAACTTAACCAAAGCATAGTCACCCTTGATATCAACAACTTCCCCTTGAGTCTCAAATAAATAACTAGGAAAGCGGGAATCACTAGCTTTAGCTTCCAGACTATTTTCCAACTTTTCCCGAATAGCGCGAACCATATTCCCTTTTTTCACAGCCATAAGTTACCTTCGTTCCAAAATAAACGCCTTCACTGCAAATTTTATCTTGTAACTTTAACCCAAGGCTAATTTCTTTTATTAAAACAAATAACCGCCGATTTTCAAGTCAACCCCTTGGCAGCAAATTCTTATATATTAAATTATAAGATCGTAGTTCTTCCTCGTCGGTTTTATTATAACAGATTTCAAAGCCATTGTCAACCCCCTAATTCTCTTTTTTCGCGTTTTTTATTTGCAAATTTTGGGGAGGTCTTTGGGTCTTGGTGCGAAATATGATTATTTTTGACAATGAGAACAAAAATGGCTAGAACGACCACCTAATTTAATTCGCTCTATGATATTACCACAAATTTTACAAGGTTTGCCAGCCCGATTATAAACCCAAGCAGCACCGCCATAATTACCGTTAACGCCTTGAACGCTGAGAAAATTACTAAAAGTTGTCCCTCCTGCGGCAATACTAGCTGATAAAACTTCAATAATAGCGATTCGCAACAGTTCAATTTGGGGAGTTTCTAATTCTATCCCAAGGGTTGTCGGTAAAATACCACTTTTAAATAAAGCTTCATCAGCATAAATATTACCTAATCCTGCCACCACGGACTGATCTAATAATCCAGTTTTAATGGGACGACGGGATTTTTGTAATTTACTGGCAAAATACTCTATTGTAAATTCTGGATCAAAGGGGTCAAGGGCTAATTTGCCTAAACCTGTAATAATGCTTTCTACAGCCATCTGATCAGGAACATACCACATTTTTCCGAAAGTGCGCTGGTCAACAAAGCGCAATTCATGACTTTCGGAGAAAAATAAGCGGACTCTGGTATGTTTATGTAAAGGTTGATTTTGCTCTACCCATAATAATTGACCAGTCATCCGTAAATGAACACCCAGGAAAGAATGGGAACTAAGTTGAGCGAGAAGATATTTGCCGCGACGATGCCAGGTAGTTATGTTAGTGCCTTTAATTTTATCAATAAACTCATTAGCAGAAAATGGATAGGCAATAGTGCGTTCTAGCAAGACATTTCCATCCGTAATTTCTCGATTCAGGGTGAATTGATTTAAACCTCTGCGGACTGTTTCAACTTCGGGCAATTCAGGCATGAAAGTAAATAATATTTTAAAAAAACGTATAGTTCAAGACAGAATGGATAGGATATTTGACTAGACTTGAATGATAACATCTGCCCAAAACCTAGTCCAGACTTACGCAAAACACAAAGAAAGTGGCGGTAATTGGTGAATTACCGCGAGAATGGAATTTATGGCTATGCCATGGAAACTATCAGTGAGATATTGCGTAAGTCCCGATGATAGGATTAATTGTTAGCTTAGGCTACTTTTAATCAAACTCCTGTCGGTTGTTTACTTTTTTGCTTTAGCAGGGGGTGGTGCTACTTCGAGTAATTCATCTACAGCAAAGTTGTTAGTATTAATACCAGAGTAGTTAACTTTTTCAAATCTGACAATTACAGGGTATTTGATGCCGCTTGTGTCAACAGAAGCGACTGTACCAACTTCCCGATGCCAGTAGGACTCAGGACGGAGAATACGTACCTTAGAACCACGTTGAACCATGATGTATCTTCCCTTTTGAAGAATGAATGCCGTAAATTAGGGCTGATTGTTCTTACTCTACAACAACAGAGGCGTGTCCTTGGGTTTTGTTAAGTTATTTATCAAATAACCATTGATGGGTAATGAATTGTTAATCTTGTCAATGACCCCTTGACATAGTAGACACAATAGTGTAAGTTCGTTGGCAAAGACTTCTTGCAAAATGTTTTATGTCTTACTCAATACAAAAACGTTACCTTCGTTCCCTCTGGCAATACGGAGGTCATCATCAAGATAAGTGATATCTAACCAAGCTTGTTGTTGTTGACTTTGAATGGGAAAATCAAAAGCTAATTTATTTTGAAAATGTCCAGATTCAATTTGTTGGACAAAATTCCCTGGTGTTGTATAGCCAATCAAACGCTGGAAACCAATGATAGAACGCTGGAATTTAACTTGTAGACGAGATGGTGATAGTGGTGTAAATTGAGCAACAACGCTGACTAATCCCTCCAAGGCAGGAATACCGTAGATTTCAGCTATGTTATAAACACTGTTAGTTTCTACCCGAATACATTGGTAAATCTGACCGAGTTGAAAAAATGGCAGACGATCTATCTTTAATAAAGCCTTGCTTGTGGTGTATAGTAGTCGCCAGTCGCCTTCTAGTAAATTACTAGCTAATGGACGTGGTGTAGGATTAAAATCTTCTAGGTTAGCGATCGCTGCTAAAATAGCTTGTTGTTGTGCTGCATTGACCAACAAACCGCGATTTGTGCCAGCAACTATATCTATGAGATTTGACTTACCTATCATTGTTTTTTACCTCAAGAGTATACATAATGAAACAGTATCAAGGAGATATAAATGTCCCCTATCTATAAGCATACAACTCTAAAATCTGGACTTTTTAGCTACCATTTAGTTAGTAATTAAGCAAATGACCCCAAGGAAAGGATAAAAATTTTGTTGATTTTGTTTAATTCGGATAAAGCAATTAAAGAGTTGAATCAAGGATAAAATAACTCGTATCAAATGATAGACTGTTAATGTCTAGTTAGATAAACCTTTAGGTGTGATTGTTGATATGTTAGATTCTCCCCTACGCGAAGCACCCAGAAACCAGCGAGCAGCGGTTATTCCCGTCAAACAGGAATCCTCCATGTTAGACTGGTTACGACTGAGTGGCCGACTGATAGCCCGTGAAGTCCATGAAACAGATTCCCGGGAAGATGTAGAAGTAATATCCGATTTTCTGATCGCAGACGATGGAATTGGTGATATTGATTACGATGACGACGATGATATAACTATTGATGAAGATTAGGTGTGAGTATTTTGGGAACTAGGGACACCAAATATTGGCAATATTGTTTGATTTAGATTTTTTGTAAGTGTGGAGTGAAGGATTTTTTTTGTGGACGCTAAGTTTAAATTATCTCCTAACCAAGGTTTGAATTTTTCGGGAATTAGGTTAGCTTCAATGCTAACAATGTTACTAACTACAACTTCCTTGATTTTAGATTGGGTGGGGCAGAGGAATCCCTGGTATACTACCTCCTTAACCTTGCCTCTTTTTTTGTGTGCTATAATTGTAGGTGTGCTTGGCCAACGGGTCATACCTATTTTACAAGCACTAAAAACCGGTCAAATTATCCGGGAAGATGGACCCCAAGCACATTTAAAAAAAGCAGGAACTCCAACGATGGGGGGTATATTTTTTATCCCTGTGGCTGTAGTAGTTGCTTGTATACTATGTAACTTTTCTCAAGATGTAGTTGCTGTTTCCGCTTTAACTCTGAGTTACGGTTTAATTGGCTGGTTAGACGACTGGCAAATTTTGCGGCGTAAATCAAATAAAGGCATATCTCCTAAGACAAAATTGGCTTTACAAGTTATCTTTGGGGCGCTGTTTTGTTTCTGGCTGATGCTTAAAGGTGATTTTAGCATAACTAATATCCATTTGCCTTGGGCGGGTTTATCCTTGCCTTTAGGACTGTTGTTTTGGCCTCTAGCGGGTTTTGTCTTAGTCGCGGAGAGCAATGCTACTAATTTAACAGATGGTGTGGATGGTTTAGCTGCGGGAACAGTAGCGATCGCTATTTTCGCATTGGGTGTGATCATTTCCCCAACTTCTCCCGACTTAATGGTTTTCTGTGCTGCTGTCAGTGGTAGCTGCTTAGGATTTCTAGCCTATAACCGCAACCCAGCTAGTGTTTTCATGGGTGACACTGGTTCTTTAGCCCTGGGTGGGGCTTTAGCTGCTGTCGCGTTGGTGACAAATTCTTTAGTATCATTGTTTATCCTAAGTGGGATTTTCTTTGTAGAAACCCTTTCTGTCATGGCTCAAGTCAGTTATTATAAAGCGACCAAAGGACCAGACGGTAAGGGTAAGCGATTATTTAAAATGGCTCCTTTACATCATCATTTAGAATTAACTGGTTGGTCAGAATTACAAGTAGTGGCAGTTTTTTATATGGTTGCTGCTGTTCTCGCTTTTGTTTGTATTATCAGCATAAAATAAGCAGATTTAATCATCGAATTTTTCAGGAAAATAAACTCAAAACCTGCAAATGTGGAGCAATCTAAATTTGCAGGTTATTTTTTCGATGCTGTAGTTCGTAATTATGCAATACTTAATATATAATATTCTCTATTAAGTAGGTGAGCGGAAAAAAACCGACATACAGCACTTCCCGGTGTTATAAGGTACATATCTAGCGGGCAAGATGCCCGCACCACAAGAGTTTCATGATTCAATTTTGTACCTCATCAGTGCGGAAAATGCTGTAAGTAACGAAAAGTAAAGTTGCCCAAAACCGTCACAGCGAAGCCTGTTCCCTGTTCCCTGTTCCCTGTTCCCTTGTCATAACGACAATTTTTAACACCAACCTACTTACCTATCCCCTTATGTCAATTATTGTTGCAGAAAATCTGAATAAATCCTATCCAGTAGCAATTAAAAATCCAGGAATAAGAGGAACAATTACCCACTTTTTTCGTCGTAATTATCGTTTAATTAAAGCTGTTCAAGATGTTTCCTTTACTATTGAACCTGGGGAAATTGTCGGTTTTTTGGGTCCCAATGGTGCAGGGAAAACTACGACCTTAAAAATGCTAACAGGATTAATTCATCCTTCTAGTGGTATCGTTAAAGTCGGTGGATTTGTTCCCTTTCGTCGTCAGGAAACATTTCTGCAAAAAATCACTTTAGTCATGGGACAAAAACAGCAATTAATCTGGGATTTACCCGCCTTAGATTCTCTCAAAATTAACGCCGCAGTTTATAATATTTCTGATAAAGAATTTCAGCGTCGCGTTGGGGAATTAACAGAAATGTTGGGTTTAGAAGGTAAACTAACTCAACCGGTGCGAAAATTATCATTAGGGGAAAGAATGAAAGCTGAAATATTAGCAGCACTTTTACACCGTCCCCAAGTCTTATTTTTAGACGAACCAACTTTAGGGTTAGATGTTAATGCTCAAGTGGGAGTACGTCAATTTTTAAAAGAATATAATCAACTTTATCAAGCAACTGTATTATTAACCAGTCATTATATGGCTGATATTACAGCTTTGTGTCAACGAGTATTATTAATTCACCAAGGAAAATTAATGTATGATGGTAGCTTAGAGGGATTATTAGAAAGTTTTGCTCCCTATCGAGAAATTTATGTTGAATTAGCTCAAGCATTACCATTAGCACAACTTATGTCCTATGGTGACGTGCAAATGGTCGAAGCAAGAGCGGTGAGATTTATTGTTCAGCAAGAAGCATTAACTCAGACTGTATCCCGGATTTTAGCTGATTTAGAAGTATTAGATTTAACAGTTACAGAACCACCAGTAGAAGAGGTAATTGGCCGAGTTTTTCAAAAAGGATTTATTTGAAAACCCCACCCTAACCCTCCCCTTACCAAAGGGAGGGAACTGTAACCTGTAACCTGTCCCCTGTCCCCTGTCACCTGTTACCTGTCACCTGTCCCCATAAATAACCATGAAAAAACTAATTAAAAAAGCCTTAACTTTACTGTCAGTTTACTATGCTTATATGCTGGAATATCGCTCAGAATTAATCCTCTGGGTTCTAGCAGGTTCTCTACCAATGATTATGATGGGTGTTTGGGTACAAGCAGCCGAAAGTGGTAAATTTGGTTTTCAACCTGTGGATTTTGCTCGGTATTTCTTTGCTGTTTTCCTGACTCGACAAATTAATGTGGTTTGGGTAATTTATGACTTTGAAAAAGAAATATTAGAAGGTAAACTTTCTCTAAGATTATTACAGCCTTTAGATCCAATTTGGCATCATCTTGGTAGTCATTTAGGTGAAAGAGTCGCTCGTATGCCTTTTGTATTACTTTTATCCACATTCTTTTTTGTTCTCTATCCCCAAGCCTTTTGGTTTCCTGATATAGGTAATTTATGCCTATTTATCTTAGCAGCAATTATGGCTTTTGCTTTAAGATTTATTATTCAATATACCGTTGCTATGTTGGCATTTTGGACTGAGAGAGCAGCAGCTTTAGAAAATTTATGGTTGTTGTTTTTTCTATTTTTATCGGGTTTAATAGCGCCTTTAGATATCTTTCCCGAAAATATCAGAAACATAGTTATGTTAACACCTTTTCCCTACATGATTAATTTCCCCGCGAGTATTTTGGTGGGACTACCTGTAAATTTAACTAGGGGATTTTTGTCAATTATTGGTTGGTTTCTTGTATTTTTAGGCGCTAATCGTTTTTTATGGCGTAAGGGTTTAAAACGCTATTCTGGTATGGGGGCTTAATACGGTCTTGATTTATCAGGGTTTGAGGTTTATTGGTTCATATTTATGTTAGTATATATTTAATTATATATAATATATATTATGGTGCGTTACGAATAAAGCTAACACACCCTACCTGGGTCTTGGTTTATCAGGGTTTGAGGTTTATTCAGTAAATCATAAGTCATAAATAGTCGGTTAAAACCGACTTTAGCTTTAAGACAGAGAATTAATTACGTATCTATAATGTAGCTATTAAGCTTTTGTATTATGATAGATAATGCAATCTATGTCACTTATTTGATACTGTAAGCAAATGTTTATTGGTCAAAAATGGCGAGGGGTAAATATCGCCATAAATCATGATAAATCATGAGAAATAAAGTATTTTGTCCTTACTATATATGTAGGAGTGTACACAAAAATAAGTATTTAATATATCCATATTTTAAGTATATTATACTATTTCAACTCAAGTATATATACTGTTTTTATGGGCGGGGTAACATGATAAAAATACAGTAGATAGATAAAATTTTTAATTTTTGTCATCTACCAAAAGACAGATTTTATTAACCCAATATTTTTTCCAAGGAACTTACACTATGATGCGTCGTTTAGCCTTAGCATCCGCGCTCTTTGTCGCTGTTGGTTCTGCCGCTCCCTCAATGGCTGTTGCTGGTACTGCTGCTTCAAACCTTCAGATCTCAGCTTCAGTAACTAATAGCTGCACTATTTCAGCTGCTGCGCTGAATTTTGGTACTTATAATCTAACGACAGCTTCAGCTTTACTTGTAACTGGAACTGTGACAACAAATTGTACTAGTGGTGCTAGTGCAGTAATTACGTTAAGTCAAGGCAACAATCCTCTACCTGGTTCTCTTGACACAGCACCATCGCGTAGGCTTACAAATGCTGTTACTGGTGATTCTATCAATTATATCCTTTACCAAAATAGCGGAAAGACTACTATTTGGGGAAATAGTACCAATACTGGTGTAAACGTTCTTGGTACTGGTACTGAGCAATCTGCATCTGTTTACGGTGTAATTCCCACAGGTCAGAGCGTTCCAGCGGGTTTTTATACTGATACTGTAGTAGCTACTGTTACTTACTAAGCCCTGATCATCCAAAAGACATCTGGTAAAAATTACGCAAGCGATATCCGTAACCCACGATGCAAAATCTTGGTGCGTTACGGGCTTTTGTGCTAACGCACCTTACAAATAAGGTTAATTCTCGTGTTTACCCTCAGTTCCCGCTTAAAATTACTGCTGTTTCTCAGCCTATTCCTGGGCTTATGTTTTAAAACATCCCAAGCCGACGCGGGAAATTATGGCGTTAATCCCATTAATGTTGTTCTTTCTCCCAAAGTTTCCACTGTGCTGCTGAAATTACGTAATCAGGATACCACTGCTGGCAGTTTTCAATTCAAAGTATTCAAATGGGAACAAAATGCCCAAGGAGAAGACAAACTCACTCCTACTGAAGATATTATTCTGTTTCCATCTCTACTTTCCGTAGAATCCCAGGCAGAACGGCAAATTAGACTCGGTTCTAAAGTTCCCATTAATAATGTCGAAAAGACTTACCGACTGATTGTGGAAGAACTACCGACAAAAACCAGTCAATCTACTCAGAATGCCATCCAAGTCTTAACTAATTTAAGTATTCCTATTTTTCTACAACCGAGCCAAATCAACCAGTCAGGAAAAATGGGACAATTAGCAATCAAAAAAGGTAATTTATCTTTTGAGATTAATAATACTGGTAATGTGAATCTTCCGCCACAGCAAATTACAGTGCAAGGAGTAAGTGCCACAGGGGAAAAAATTATTGAAACTTCTGTTAATAGTTGGTATATTTTAGCGGGTAATACTAAATCCTATAGTGTAGAATTACCACCGAAGGAAAAATGTAATGGGGTCAAGAAACTGGTAGTGGAAGTCAAAACCGCAAAAACCACCTTTAAAGAAACCCTAGACACTCCCCAGGGCGCTTGTGCTGCTGCTTACCCCCCTTAGTCCCCCCTTATCAAGGGGGGAAACTGGAGAATCTTATCCCCTCCCTTTAGTAAGGGGAGGGTTAGGGTGGGGTATTGTTTGTGGGAATTACCCCCCTTAGTCCCCCCTTGGCAAGGGGGGAAACTGGAGAATCTTATCCCCTCCCCTTAGCAAGGGGAGGGTTAGGGTGGGGTTAATTTCAAAATGCTTACAAAGTCGCTCTCAGTTGCACCGTGTCCTGGTAATTTCCTGCCGGCACATTTTGCCCTGCCGGAATTTTAACATGAATATTGACATTACTGGCTGAACCCGTACCAGTCAATGACAAACCAGTTTGATCAGTATTACCCCAAATTATTGTATTAGATTCATCTTGATATAATTCATACAATAAGTAATTTCCATTACCATCAGTCATGCGGCGCACGGGGTTAGTGTCATTGGAGACAGAAGAGGCATTTTGTCCTTGTCCCAGGGTAATTTTCCCAGTAATACCACTCGGTAAAGTGATAGCGATTGGTAATGTTGCTGTTGCCGGAGTAGACGGATTAGTTATGTTCTCAACTGGTATTGGCACAGGAGCAACAGGTGGGACAATTATAATACTAGGAACTACTGAAGCAGAAACATTCAAATTAGCATTTGCACTACCTGCCATTGCGGGAGCAGTGGAACTGGCTATAAGCAGCAAAACAGTTAATAGAGAAGGGCGCAATTTCATGGTTTGATGTCTGGTTTGATGTCTGGTTTGATGTCTGGTTTGATGTCTGTAAATAATGGCTGGTGGTTGCTGTTGGTTTCGGGTTGGAGTTTTGTAGTCTGTTCTGAGGTTGCTGCACAAGAACAAAATGCTATTTTGGAACTGACAGTTAACCAGGTAGCTAAAGAAGCAATTTTTGTGATTTTACGCCCCCAGGATGTTCTCGTTACTCGTTCCGATTTAGAAAAAGCCGGGTTAGAAAGTTTCGCTGGTAGTCGAGAAACCATTAATAATGAAACCTATGTTTCTCTGGTTTCATTATCTCCCCAGGTCAGCTATATTTTTGATGAAAAAGCCTTAACTTTAAGTATAACAGCCCAACCAGAATTATTAAAGAGTAACTCATTTAATTTAGGTCGCCAGTCACCCCAAAATATTACTTATAGTCAAAACACTAGTGTTTTCTTTAATTATGCTTTTAATTTACCTGTTGACGTTGAAAAATTCAACTTCAACAATTATACATTTTTTGGAGAATCAGGATTAAGCATTCATAAAAATTTACTTTATAGCAGTTTTTCCCGCAAAACTGATGGTTCTTGGCTGCGAGGTTTAACAAATTTCACCTTAGATAATCCCCGACAAATAACTAAATGGGTAGTTGGTGATTCCTTTGTTAGCACCGGCGATTTAGGGGGCGGAATGTTTATGGCTGGTGTGAGTAAATCACGGGATTTTGGACTTAATCCTGATGTCATTCAACCACCAACTTTTAGTTTATCCGGTGCAGCCTTAACACCTTCCAAAGTAGAGGTTTTTGTCAATGGACAAAGAGTAAATCAAACAGAAGTACCCCCCGGTCGCTTTCAATTTGATAATTTACTCCTACCCTCCGGTAGTGGTTCTACAAAAGTTGTAATTCGTGATGCTTTGGGTCGAGAAGAGGTAATTACTTCACCTTTTTATTTTGCTGCGGGGTTGCTAAAACCCGGTTTATCTGACTACAGCTTTAATTTGGGTTTACAGCGATTTAAACTAAATTCTGATAATTTTAATTATGGTTCTCCGGCTTTTCTTGGTCGCTATCGTCAGGGTATCACCAACTCCCTGACCCTGGGCGGGCGCTTGGAGGTTGCTAGTAACTTAATTAGTGGTGGTTCTACTCTAACCACTACTCTGCCCTTTGGGGCTTTAGGACTATCCCTAGCGGCTAGTAGTGAATCAGGAATACCGGGGGCTGCGGCTGCTCTCACTTATAGCTATTCTCGTCGTAATATCGGTTTTGGTGGTTCGGTGCGGCTGTTGAGTGACCGATATGCTAATTTAAGTTTGACAGCATTAGATGACAGAGCTAAGTTAGAAAATAATGCTTTTATTTCTGTCTCTCCTACCCGTAATTTCAGCTTAGGCTTGCAGTATGCGTCCTCTGACTTCCGTGACAAAGGACACAGTAACCGCCTAGCTCTCACTAGTAGTTTGCGTCTCAATTCCAGTACAGATTTATCTATAAATCTCAGCCGGTCTAATCAAGGTGGACAACCAACTAAAAATGAACTATTTATCGGTTTCAATTATAATTTAGGTAATGCTAGAGCTAATATTAATCGGCAAAATACCAATGGTAAAACTGCAATTAACTCCACTGTATCCGTACAGAAATCTCCACCGGCTGGTAATGGCTTGGGCTACCGTCTTCAGGTTAACCCCAACGGGGAAAAAATTCCCGCTAATGGTAGTATCCAGTATCGCGCTCCCTTTGGTGTTTATGAGTTAAACCTCAACCGCAGTAATGGTACAAATAGTGGCTCTGTTAATGTCTCTGGTAGTATTATCGGCATAGGAAATAGTGTTTTTCTTGCTCCTCCTGTTACCCAAAGCTTTGCACTCATGCAAGTTCCAGGAGTGGGGGGTGTGCGTGGTTACAGTAATAATCAAGAAGTTGGACGCACTGGTTCTAGGGGTAATTTAATAATTACTAATCTGCGCCCTTATAATGGGAATAATTTAAAAATCCAAGATGAGGATATTCCTTTAAACTACAAAATTGATGCTAATGAAAAAGTAATTACTCCACCTTTTCGAGGTGGGGCGGTTGTGCGTTTTCCTGTGCAACTAATTCAGAGTCTTGTCGGTACTTTGTCGGTAGAAACATCAGGAAAAACTGTAATTCCGTCCTATGGTCAGTTAAATATAACTGTGAATAATCAAATTATTAACTCACCTATTGGTAAGGAGGGAGATTTTTATTTAGACAGTGTTGCTCCGGGAAAATATGCAGCTAATGTGGACTATGAAGGGGGTATTTGTAATTTTGAGCTAAATATTCCCCAGTCTCAGGAACAAATGGTTAATTTAGGTAATTTAAAGTGCATCCTTCCTTAAGGATTACAGTATTGTAGAGGCGTTAAATTTAATTTATAATTAAATATATTATGGTGCGTTACGCTGTCGCTAACACACCCTACTTAGCTTTTGGTTTATCGGGGTTTGAGGTTTATTCAGTTCACCTGTTTAACTAAATGCACCAATTCCGGTAAAATCAACTTTTCCATACCCAGTCGCACAGCATGACTAGAACCAGGAAGAGAAAAGATGATTTTATTTTTATAAATACCTGCTACAGCACGGGAAGCTATAGCCCGTGAACCAATTTCTTGATAACTTAAAAACCGGAATAATTCCCCAAATCCTGGTAAAGTTTTTTCTAATAACTTTTCTAAGGTATCATAAGTAGTGTCTCTGGGAGCAATTCCCGTTCCCCCATTAAAAATTACAGCCTTAATACAAGGATATGCAGCTAAAACTTCCATCTGGACTGTAATTTCTCTTGACTCATCTTTGATGATCTGATACAATTCCACAATGTGATGGTCAGATAAAAGTAGTTCTTTAATTAATTGACCACTTTTATCTGTATCTGGGGAACGGGTATCACTGACGGTAATAACTGCACAATTTACAGAAATTTCTTCTGTATTTGCGTGTGGTGTAAATTCCATAGACATTTTAAATTTCAGTCAATGTTCCTGTTCCCTGTTCCCTGTTCCCTGTTCCCTGTTCCCTGTTCCCTGTTCCCTGTTCCCTACCCTCACAGACAACTTTTTCAGTAAACCCTAATTAAGATTTACTTAATCCTAGTCCATTTTCTTCAGCATAGCGATTCATAAACCGCATAAACCGATCCCATTCTTCTTTAGACTGCATAACATAAACTGCTTCTAAAGATTCTGGTTTACCGTTGACAAATTTACCCTGAACTGCACTAATCTTGATTTCCCCTTCTTCGTCAATTAAATAAAGTCCAGTAGGTTCGATTTTACCGTCTTGTGCCAAGATATCAGGATTGGTGAAGGTAAATGTTGCTGTACTAGTATCACCTGCTTTTGCTTTTGTCAAGCGGACATCTGGAACTACTGTTTCCTCAATACCTCTAGCAAACTGAATTTTCGCCATGATAAATAAATCTAAAGTTTTGATTGCATTTTTTAGTATTCTCTCATTATAGAGTAATTTTATAACGGGCATTTTACCAATGGTCGTCAAATCTAGTTCACAACTTCGACATAAACGCCGTTTATTATCTATAGCATTGATCATTGTAGCTGGTATATTAATCACCCTGATTAACAATTCTAACGCAGCTACACCTGTCACAAAGACTAAAAATGTGATTCTGATGATTGGGGACGGTATGGGCTGGGAAATGGCTCGTGCTGGGGCTATAGCGCAAGGATATAATTACAATTCTGGTCGGGGGGAAGGACTAAGTTTTCAAACTCTGGAGAATTATGCTCTCGCTACCACCTATGGTACTACCATTGCTCCTGGTAATGGAGTTTTCAGTACAAATAACTCCGCATTATCTGGTTCTAATCCGATTACAGGAGCTAGTCCCATTTTACCAGGGTTTAAATTCCAACCGCAATTTAATCCCGGAAATACACCATCTGGAGGGGGGAAAAATCTTCATGCCAATGCGGTCGGTAATTTGGTAGGTTATGATCCTCAACGGGGGGGAATAAATCCTTGGACACCTGGTAATGATCCTGAATATATTAAGTATAGTTATCCTGATTCGGCTAATACAGCAACTACTTTGTATACGGGAGTAAAAAGCTATAATAACGCTATTTCCGTTGATATTTTTGAAAAACCCTTAGAAACTATTCTGAAAACTGCGGCTGATCATGGTAAATCTACGGGAATTGTGACATCTGTTCCTGTAGATCATGCGACACCGGGAGCAGCAGCAGCTAATGTTAATCGTCGCAATAAATATGATGGTGATTATCCGACTTTGGATAATATTCTCCAGCAGGAACTTCGCATATATCAACCAACGGTAATTTTAGGTGGTGGTCATCCGCTTACGGGTGCTAATAGTCAACCTTTACCTACGGGTGTAGAACCTCCGACTAAATTTCAATATATCACCAAAACGACTTATAGAGAGTTAAGTAAGAACCCCAATCAAAACCGTTATGATTACACATTTTTAGAACGAGGAAAAGATGCGGCTGAAAAATTAGCGATGACTGCGGCTAAATTAGATCCAAATCGGGGCGATCGCCTGTTAGGATTATATGGAGCTAGGGGACAAGAGGGAAATCTGCCTATAAGTACGGCCAATGGAGATTATAGTAATACGGGTTTGAGTATTTTTTCTCTGTTTGGTTCTCAAGGAAAAAACCCGGATACAGTTCGGCCTTTGCTGGTTGGAGAAACTGATAAATCTTTTATTGCGAAGGAAATTAATGAAAATCCCACACTCAATGATTTAACTAAAGCCGCTTTAGCAGTTTTATCAAAAGATAAAGATGGATTTTGGTTAATGGTAGAAGGTGGTGATATTGATTGGGCTGCCCATGATGATAATCTAGATAATATGATTGGGACAGTATTGGATTTTGACAAAGCTGTAAAAACGACAATTGACTGGATTAAAAATAATGGTGGTTGGGAAAATAATCTGCTCATTGTCACTGCTGATCATGATCATTATCTGACTTTAAATCCTAACTTTCCTGAATTACTTAAAGAAAAAGATGCAGAAACTTTAACCGCTGAATCTGATTCGCTAAAAGCGGGTCATTTTTGGGGTTCTAATCCTCAGATTAAATATGGTTGGGGAAATCATAGTAATCGTCCAGTTCCTGTGTATTATCAAGGTAAAGGTTCAGAAGTTTTAACTAATTCTGTGGGTAAGGGTTTCCGGCTTTATGGTTATGATATTCCTGGTATTGGGGGTTTAAGCGACCAAATTCACATCTATCAAACTCAGCTAAAAGCAATAGGGAATAAGAAATAGGAAATAGGGAAAAATAGTTTTTAGATTAGTTTTTAGATGATTTGTATGTCATCAGATATTAATTTATTTCATTTATTTCAACCATGAAAACTATTACAGCCGTTTCTGCTCTTATGAGGTACAAAGTTGAATGATGAAACTCTTGTAGTGCGGGCATCTTGCCCGCTAAATATGTACCTCATAACACCGGGAAGTGCTTTATATCATGTCTGCCCAAGCACTTACGATATAGTTGATCATTGTATTGCCTTTTCCCAATTACCAATTACCCATTACCAGCCTCAACAGATATGATAAGTGTTCAACTGGACATGATATTAAATAATACAGGACTTACGCAAAATATCTCTCAAATCCTCATTTCTCCGTGACCTCTGTGCCTGGAGTGGTTCGTTATTCCATGAATCTTGCGTAAGTCCTATAATATGCAAATTGTAATTAAATCATCTTTTTAGATTAATAACTCATAGTAATAATTAAATAAGGGGAATAACTGGCAATTTTAAATTCTTGTATTTGTAGATTTTGACAAAATTACCTTGTCAAAGAAAATATTGCTATTTTCAGGGATTAAACACTTATGCCATTTGATATTTCTCAAAAGCTTCTATCTGAAAACCCAACCAAATATACAGCTATTTCCCCACCTAATACCTTTGAAAATCCCGCTGATAATGATCATATTACGGGTTGGGGTAATCATAGTTCTTCTTCCCCAGATCAGTTAGTTGTCACCAATAGTAACTATAACTCAAACAATGGCTATGGACTAGTGAATGCAGGATTAGCAGTGAGTAAAGCCGCTGGTGTTAGTCCCTATGAAGATGTTCCTAACTTGGGTGGTAATAACTGGGGAGCGGATCTGATCAAAGCTCCCACGGTCTGGAATAATGGACATACAGGACAAGGGATTATTGTGGCGGTTATAGACACTGGCGTAGACTACAACCATGAAGACTTAAAAAATAATATTTGGATCAATACCAAAGAAATAGCAGGTAATGGGATAGATGATGATGGTAACGGCTATATTGACGATGTTAGGGGTTGGAATTTTGATAATGACAACAACAATGTGTTAGATAATAATGGCCATGGAACTCATGTTTCTGGAACTATAGCCGCAGAAAACAATGGTATTGGCGTTACTGGTATTGCCTATAATTCCCAAATTATGTCAGTCAAGGTTCTAGATGCCAATGGCTCAGGTTCTTACTCAAACATCACCAAAGGCATTTATTATGCAGTTGATAATGGCGCGAAAGTCATTAATCTCAGTCTAGGGGGAAACTCTTCTAACGATAGCCTGAAATCAGCCATCGAATATGCCAGCAGCAAAGGTGTAATTGTGGTTATGGCCGCGGGCAATAATAGCGAATCAATACCATCCTATCCTGCCCGCTATGCCTATAATTCAGGAATTGCTGTAGGTGCGGTAGATCAAAATAATAACCTTGCGGACTTTTCTAACCGTTCTGGTTCTCAAGAAATCGCATACGTTACCGCCCCAGGAGTTAATGTTTACTCCACAGTACCTAATAATCAGTATGCTAATTACTCTGGTACTTCTATGGCTGCTCCTCACATTGTCGGTGTTGTTGCCCTCATGCTTGGTGCTAACCCTAACCTAACGGAGAGTCAAGTTCGCCAAATTATTATCAGTACATCTGCAAATAGTACCAGTCCGACCGAGCCAACAACGCCTACACAACCGGGCTTACAATTCCCATCTTTCTTTCCCCCACTAGACTCTTTTTTTCCTCTGGAATTAACTAATATAATATCACAATTGCCTTTGAGCTTTCAATCCCCAACCCTAACCTCTACTACGCTTCCTCCGTCTCTGGAAACATCATCCTTACAGCCGTCTGATGATTCTCAAAAGAAAGAAGCAAATCCCTTCCTGATGCAACTGAGACCGTACTATTATGAAAGCAAAAGCGATGCAAATGTTGGGTATAATTCACTAGGGTGGCCAGGGATGCCCCACACCCCCCAAGAATTAGACTAATTTAGATTATACAATCTAAATGCTATACAGATGAGATGATGATTTTCTCAAAGCGACTTGAGGTAAGACCTGATTTAGTTTACCACTACGATAACCTTCTAAATCCAAGGTGACATAGATAAATCCCCAGTTTTGAAATACAGATACTAGACTTGGTAAATCTGTCGTTGTCACAAAATCTTTAATTTTATCCGGTGATAATTCAATTCTAGCTGTATCACCCTCCGAACGTACTCGTAAATTTTGCCACCCCAGGTTTCGTAAATAAATTTCCGCCCTACCTACCCGCTGCAATTTGGCTATGGTAATTTCTTCACCGTAGGGAAAGCGGGAACTTAAACAAGGTTGAGCGGGTTTATCCCACCAGGGTAAACCTAGTTGTTGGGAAATTTGTCTAACTTCGGCTTTAGTCACCCCAATTTCTGCTAAAGGTGATCTTGCACCTCTTTCTTTTGCAGCTTGGATTCCTGGACGATAATCATGTAAATCGTCAGCATTTACCCCATCTAATACATAAGGATAACCTAATTCTAAAGCCAGGGGTTTTAGTGTATCATGTAATTCACTTTTACAAAAATAACAACGATTTACCGGGTTAGATGTATAATTGGGATTGTCCATTTCCTGAGTTTGGACTATTTTGTGAGCTATGCCAATAGTTGCGGCTTGAATTTTCGCGTCTTCTAATTCTTCTGGTAATAGAGAAGCAGAAACCGCAGTTACAGCCAATGCGCGATCGCCTAAAACGTCATAAGCGATCTTAGCCACTAATGTACTATCAACTCCCCCAGAATAGGCTATCAAAGCCTGGTCAATTTCCCGAAATAAAGCTTGTAATTGTTCTAGTTTTTCTGTCCAATTCATCCCCATCAAACCCCATAACGCCTCTATTATTTATATTATCTATTTTCAGGAAAATGCCGAAAACTATTGAAGGTGCGTCCCAGAAGGTCAGGTTGACCGTGGTAGAGATGTTTCTGTGGTAGAGATGTTTCCGTGGTAGAGACGTTCCCGTGGTAGAGACGTTTCTGTGGTAAGCTGTACTGCATTTAGTTTGTATAATTATAGCGGGCAAGATGCCCGCACCACAAAGTTCAAGTAAATTGTGGTTATCAAATTTAGCTGCGTAACAGCTTAGAGACGTTTCCGTGGTAGAGATGTTTCCGTGGTAGAGACGTTCCATGGAACGTCTCTACATAGCGGAGACACTTCTAGAATAACGAATAATTACCAATTACCCATTATACTGAAACGAAGCTACGTAGGCGATATCTACGAAAACGTTTTCAGACGTATGCGTAAAATTTCTGCTTGTTTTTCGGCTTCTAATAAAGTCTCCCTGGCACTTTGTACCACATCTGCGGGGGCTTTATCCACAAATTTAGAATTGCTTAATCTAGCAGTCAAAGATTGGGCTTCGGCTTCAGCTTTTTGCAAAGCTTTCTCCAATTTAGCTCGCACAACTTCAATATCTACAACTCCTTTTAAGGGAATTACTACCTGTACAGTACCGACAACACCCGCAATGGAATTTTCTGTTTCATTCTCGGTTACTGTTGGTAAAACTTGTGGTTCAGTTGGTGTTTCACTAGCTGGGAAATATTTTGTAAATAACTCTTTTCTTGTTTCAGCATTGAGTAAATAGCGGAAAGCAAACCAACCGACATAACCCAAACCAATTAGTTCAAAACTAGTGCCAAAAATGGGAATATCTAATGCAGTATTTGCCACAAATAAAGCTACTCGCAAAGCGATAAACCCAAGAATACTTACAGCAATGATCGTGATTCCAGCCCAATATTTACTATCTTCAACTTGTGGAGTTTCTGCGGGAATCACAATAGGATTATTATCAACAATTGTCAATGTTTCAACTTTGGCTAAATCTTGAATATAAGCCTGTCCCGCAGTCAGAATAAACCTTTCATTTTCGCTTTCACTTTGCAAATTTGCAGTAATTTTTACCCCTGGTTTAATATCTGCTTCTGCCCGTAAATTACGAATTGTGCGAATTGTGTCAATTAATAAATTAAACTGGGTTTCCAATGCTGAATCAATCAGATGATAATCGGGTTCAGGATAGGATTGTAAAGGTAAAAGTTGGGGATTTTCTGCCGGTTGTTGGGTGAGAGTTTGCCAGATTTCTTCAGTAATATGAGGCATAAAGGGATGTAATAATTTCAAAATCCCTTCTAAAACATAAGCGATGATTTGTTGGGCAATTTTGCGAGATATAGGGTCTGCATCTTTCTGTAATCTGGATTTTACTAACTCAATATACCAATCACAGAAATCACCCCAAATAAATTCATAAAGTCCCTTTGCTGCTTCTCCTAAACCATAATTATCAATGTCATGATTTGTTTGTTTAACAACTTGGTTAAAACGGGAAAGAATCCACCTATCACTTAATTCTGTGGGAACTGGTTGACCTAATTGGGCTGGAGTTTGTCCGTCCAAATTCATCATCACAAATCGGGCTGCATTCCACAATTTATTGGCAAAATTGCGAGAAGCTTCTACCGAAACAGATTCATCTTTTTTCCGGTCATATTCCAAACGAATATCTTGACCAGCACCAGCAACTTCCTTAATTAAAGTGTACCGTAAAGCGTCCGTTCCATATTTGGAAATCAACAATAATGGGTCAATACCATTATTTGCAGATTTCGACATTTTCTTATTATTTTCATCTCGAACTAAACCATGAATATACACAGTTTTAAAGGGCATTTTCCCAGTAAAATGTGTACCCATCATTGTCATTCTTGCTACCCAGAAAAAGATAATATCAAAACCAGTCACTAGGGTAGTAGTCGGGTAATATGTGGCTAGGTCTTCCGTTTCTTCCGGCCAACCTAAAGTTGAAAATGGCCACAGTCCCGAAGAAAACCAAGTATCTAAAACATCGGGGTCTTGTATTAATTGGACATCTTCCCCAAATTGGATTTTAGCCTTTTCTAAGGCTTCTGCTTCATTCCGGGCGACAAAATAAGGAGTTGTATCAGTAATTTCCCCTTCAGTTTCGCTAATAGCATACCAAGCGGGGATTTGATGTCCCCACCACAATTGACGAGAAATACACCAATCACGCAGATTTACTAGCCAATCACGATAAACTTTAGTCCAACGTTGAGGGACTATTTCCGGGGAATCTTGGGTATCGAGGAAATCTAAGGTTTTATCAGCTAGGGGACGGATTTTGACAAACCACTGGGTAGAAAGGAGTGGTTCAACAGGGACTTTACCGCGATCGCTATAAGGTACTGTATGTTTATATTCTTCAACTTTGACTAAAACACCCTCAATTTCTAACCTAGCGACCAAGTTTTTACGAGCAACAAAGCGGTCTTGACCTTGAAAATCCCCCGCATTTTCATTCAGTGTACCGTCCTTATTCATAATATTAATGAACGGTAAATCATGACGTTTACCCATTTCAAAATCATTGGGGTCATGGGCTGGAGTCACTTTAACACAACCTGTCCCAAAGGTCGCGTCCACCAATTCATCACCAATAATAGGGATTTCTCGCTGCATAATCGGTAAAGTTACGGTTTTACCAATCAGATGTTTATACCTATCATCATTGGGGTTAACTGCCACTCCCGTATCACCCAACATGGTTTCTGGGCGAGTTGTAGCCACTTCCAGAAAACCAGAACCGTCACTGAGGGGATAACGGAAGTACCATAAATTACCATTTATCTCCTTAGGTTCTACTTCCAAATCAGATACAGCCGAACCCGAAGCAGGACACCAATTGACTAAATAGTTACTACGGTGAATTAACCCCTCTTCATGGAGACGAATAAACGCTTCTAAAACAGCCTTTGATAAACCCTCATCTAAAGTAAAGCGTTCCCTAGTCCAGTCTACAGATACCCCTAACCGTTTTAACTGATTAATAATTGTACCACCAGATTCTGCCTTCCATTGCCAAGCCCGTTCTAGGAACTTTTCCCGTCCCAAATCATGACGAGTTTTTCCCTCGGCTTTGAGTTGTTTTTCTAGAATCGTTTGCACTGCTATACTAGCGTGGTCAGTTCCCGGTAACCAGAGGGTATTGCGTCCTTTCATGCGGTGGTAACGCACCAGGGTGTCAATGATAGCCCCTTCAAAGGCGTGACCCATGTGCAAACTACCAGTAACATTAGGTGGGGGGATAACGACACAGTAGGGTTCACCTTTGTGGTTGGGGTCGGCCTTGTAAACCTGGTTATCTTCCCAGAACTTCTGCCATTTGGCTTCTGTGGAGAAAGCTTCGTAAAGACTAGGGAGATTAGGAATAGTTACAGTCATGTTGAGAATAATAGAAGAATAATTGTATGACAACTTTACTAAATTTTGCCACAGGCTTAGAAAATCTTTTAACTAGAATACTAAATGTAACTCATTGACAATAATATAAACATAAACAAAAAGGGAGAAACGTTTTAAATTTTAATAATCACGCTGTTTCCAAAAAAGCCTTAAAACAAGGTTTAATCTCACCTTCGGGATTACCCATAACTATATCTAATATTTCTGCATAATTAAGCGCTTGCTACATTCCACTTCCCACACTGTGGTTATTATCTTTCGCTTCAATGACAGCAATTTTGATATTTGGTTTGTAATAAAGAATATAATCAGCTGACATAAATCTGTTCTGCGGTAAAGGTGACTTTTTCACGGATTTGGGTGTGTAAATCCCACCCTGCGGTTTGTACTATGGCAGGAATGATGTATTTAGTACAGATGTCGCGCTTACAGAGGGTTTTCTCGTCAAAGTCCATAAAATTGATTCTTGTGATGTCTTCAGCACATATATTACCTATTGTATCAGTAAGTGTAATTTTGACAATTCCTAAGCCCCTGACATCAAAAAAATGTCTGAATATTGTAAATATATTGTAAATTTTTGTAAAATTGATATCTTTAAAACTAGAAATATGCTTACTAGTTAGCTAAACTAACAAAAAGTGCATCTGTACTGTTAACAATTAAAATTGTCAATGTGGCACTATAGCCTAAATGATTCCAGTTCAACTTATCATTAAAAACTTTCTCAGTTACCGTGATGCAGCTTTAGATTTTAGCGGCTTGCATACGGCGTGTATTTGTGGTTCTAATGGTGCAGGAAAATCTTCTCTTTTAGAAGCTATCACTTGGGCAATTTGGGGCGAAAGCCGTGCTACTGTCGAGGATGATGTCATTCATGCTGGTGCAAAAGAAGTCCGCATTGATTTCACTTTCCAAAGTGGTCAGCAAACTTATCGGGTAATTCGCAACCGGGTTAGGGGTGGAACTAGCATTTTAGAATTTCAAATTGAAACTCCTGGGGGGTTTCGTCCTTTGACGGGTAAAGGGTTAAAAGCCACTCAGGATGTAATTCTCGAACATATTAAGTTAGATTATGAGACTTTTATTAATTCTGCTTATTTACGTCAAGGGAAAGCCGACGAGTTTATGCTCAAACGTCCCACGGAACGTAAGCAAATTTTAGCGGAATTATTAAAATTAAATCAGTATGATGAATTAGAAGAACGAGCCAAGGATAGCTTTAAACTTTTCAAGGGACGAGGGGAGGAATTAGAACGTTCTTTGGAAAATATCAAAATTCAACTCCAAGAACGGGAAACAACGGAAAACCAACGGGCTGAATTAGAAGCACAACTAGAGGATTTACAACAGGTACAAACTTTTGAGAATAATCAATTACAAAGTTTACAGGTTATTCAACATCAAAGACAAAATTGGGAACAAGAATTAAACTTTGTGCGCCAACGATATGCTAATCTTACCCAAGATAGCGATCGCTTAAAACAAGAACAATTATCTGTAAAATCCCAATTAACAGAATTAGAAAAGATTTTAAATCAACAAGCGGAGATTGAAGCTGGTTATACTCAGTATCAAAATTCGCGCTCTCAAGAAGAAATATTCGCGGACAAATTTGAACAACATACCCGCGCTACCAATGCAAAACAACAAAAACAACAACAGCTATATAAGCAAATTCAAGATTTAGAACGCCAATTACAAAAAGCTGAAGCCGAATTAACAGCTTTAGAACAACAAGAACTAGAAATTGTTCAAATCCTCAGTAAATCTGGAGATATAGAAGCAGCTTTATTACAATTAAATAACGCCCGTCAGCATTTAGCCAATTTAGATCAATTGCAAATGCAAGTAACACCATTATTACAACAAAGAGCAAATCTACAAACTCAATTAGATCGCATTCATGCTAGTTTATTAGCACAGTTAGAGCAAAAACAAGCCGAAGAAAAGAAATTACAAAATAAACATCATCGTCAACCCCAAATAGAAAAAGAAATAACCGAGGTAGAAAAGCAAATTGAAGAACTAGATAAAAAGCGAGTTTATCTGCAAAGGGTAAAGGAAAAGGGACAGGAAAAACGACACTTTTTTGAACGGTTACAAGCCCACCAAGGAGATTATGAAAAATTATTAGTAGAACTAGAACAAAAACTGCAAATGTTACAAAATCCCGATGCTACTTGTCCCTTATGTGAACGTCCTTTAAATGAACATCATTGGAGTCGAGTTGTTGAAAAAACCCAATCAGAATATGAAGATACCCAAGGACAATTTTGGGTAGTACGGGAACAAATTGCGGTTTCAGATCGGGAAATTCAGGTACTCAGACAAGAATATCGAGAAATAGACCAAAAGTTATCCGGTTATGACTCATTGCGAGAAAAACGGGGACAATTAGCTGCCCAATTACAGGGTATAATGGATGTCCAACAACAGTTAATGCAAGTTATTTCTGAAAAAGAACAGTTAGAAACTTGCTTACAAACTGGTGATTATGCACCAGAAAAACAAGCAGAAATTCAAGAATTAGATCAATATATTCAACAACTTAATTATCATGAACAAAATCACGCCCTCGCTCGCAATGAAGTAGAAAGATTGCGCTGGGCAGAAATTAAACAAGGGGAAATTAAAGAAGCAATAAAAAGGCAGAAAAAACTAACAACTAGAAAACCAGAATTAACAGCAAATATTACTCAATTACAATGGCAAATCCAACAGGAACAAATTGATTCTGATTGTGCTAAAGAAATCGCTAATTTAGAACAGCAGATTGCGGAAATTGACTACAGTTCAGAACAGCATAATTATCTGCGTCAGGCTGTGCGTCAAGGGCAAAATTGGCAGTTACGTCATCAACAATTATTATCAGCACAAGCCCAAGATCCCCAATTAAGAAATAAATGGCAAGATTTAGGAGATTCCTTAGCAAGAATTGACAAAGAAAGACAAATACTAACTGCAAAAATTGATGATATTGTTAAACAATTAACTGACAGTGCTAACCCCACAGCCCAAATTAATAATTTAGAACAGCAAATAGCAAATCGCAGACGAGAACTAGATCATAAAATCTCTCATTTGGGACAAATAAAACAAATGTCGCTGCAATTGGCAACCCTACAAAATCAATATGAACAAGAAATAGAACAATTGCAAATTTGTAAACAGCAACAGCGTGTTTACCAAGAATTAGCTCAAGCTTTTGGCAAAAATGGGATTCAAGCTTTAATGATTGAAAATGTTTTACCCCAATTGGAAGCAGAAGCCAATCAATTACTTTCTCGCTTGAGTGCAAATCAATTTCACGTCCAATTTATCACCCAAAAAGCGGGACGTAGTGGTAAATCCAGCAAGAAAAATGCTAAATTAATAGATACATTAGATATTTTAATTGCTGACGCGAGGGGAACAAGGTCTTATGAAACTTATTCGGGAGGAGAAGCCTTTAGAATTAATTTTGCTATTCGTTTAGCTTTAGCCAAATTATTAGCACAAAGAGCCGGGGCATCATTACAATTATTAGTAGTAGATGAAGGTTTTGGGACTCAAGACGGGGAAGGATGTGATCGTCTAATTGCTGCTATTAATGCCATATCATCCGATTTTGCCTGTATTTTAACTGTAACTCATATGCCCCACTTAAAAGAAGCCTTTCAAGCCAGAATTGAAGTCAGTAAAAATCAGCAAGGTTCACAATTACAACTATTAATGTAATTTCCATCTCTTAATTCTGCCTTTGCGTCTTTGCTCCTTTGCCTCTTGGCGCGAAACCTCAGATTAAAAAACACCACCTAACTGAGATAATAAAAAAAATAAAAATATTATATCTACTCATGCTGAGATTAATTACTGACTTTGACGGTCCAATTATGGATGTTTCGGAACGATACTACCGTGTTTATCAGTTGTGTCTAGAGAAAACCCGATATCCGGGGCAAACAATTACAGAACTTTCTAAAGCTGAATTTTGGCAACTGAAGCGATCGCATACCCCTGAACTTCAAATTGCATTAAAATCGGGTTTAGATGCCCAGCAAGGGCAAAAATTCACCCAAATCCGCAAACAAACAGTCCATACTCTACCCTACTTCCAATATGATAGCTTGATCCCCACTGCATTAGCAGCACTTAACAAAGTTCAGGCTGCTGGTATTGATTTAGCCGTGATGACTATGCGGAGGGTACGAGAATTAGACTATGCTTTTAGTCAGCACAATTTAGGTGAGTTTTTCCCGGAAAACCGCCGTTATTGTCTCAGTAATGACTATGTAAAAACCCGTGACGTAGAAGATAAACCTTTATTAATGGCTAGAGCATTAGCTGAACTCCCCCCTGCGGCTGATACTTGGATGGTAGGAGACACAGAGGCCGATATCGCGGCCGCCAAAAAACATGATATTAAAATTATTGCTGTTGAGTCTGGTATCCGCGATCGCACCCAACTAGCATCATATCAACCTGATCTGATTATGCCAGACTTAAAAACCGCTGTAAATTTCATCCTCAACCAGTAAACAGAAAGATCATGGGGTAATCGGTGATTAACCAATTACCCATTAACTAACGTAAAAAACTGCTTACTAACCACATAAATATGAAGGTCAAAAGCGTTGAAAATTGATTCCCTGTCAAATTTATCAATGGTAATAGTAGTGGTAATATCGAGCCAGCAATTAAACTGCCAGCAGTTAAGCCGATAATTAAACTAACCAGTGTGAATAAAACTGATCGACCAAATTTACCTTCCTTGCGATTGAGGAAGTAAACACCAGCACCGACCCCAACTACCAATGCGAGTTGCAAAACCTGCTCAGTACCACCGGGATAAAACAGACTAACCGCACCCAAACCCAGATAACAGAACCCTGGTAATAGTACATCAGTTAATGTTGGCCTATCCAAACTTCTTTGCAGCCATTCAGGGGCTTGTTGGCTCGGAGTTAGACCTGCTTGGGGAATAGGTCTAACTCGCATTTCTGGAAATCGGATGCGCTCAGGTACTTTGATTTTCCCCTCTTGGCGCATCCGTAGGCGCTCCATTAAAATCGCATCATAAGCGGCTTCAATGACTTCTCGGCTATTACCCTCACCACCATATTTTTCCAATAGGCGATTTCGAGCTTCCTGAATTTCATCGAAGCTTGCGTCTTCTGATACCCCAATTTTTTCGTAGGGACTTTGATCACTCATGGGAGTTTATTACTTGAGCCTTAATTCAGTGGCACTCTTTATTTTGCAAAAAAACAACTTTAGGTTTTATATTGATCAGAACAAATGCAAAAACGAAATTTACACAGAATACTCAACCTAAATAAATAGTAACATTATCCTGCTCACTTCTGTGCTTTGAAACAGCCGGGAGGCAGATTTCTCTCCACAGGAGTACATTCCGATCTGACAACGCGTATTCAATAACTCTACACTAAATCATAAAAATCACAACACCCATACAACTGAGAACCTTTTGTTTAAGTTTTAGTTCTTATTTTTGGGATGAGATGATTTTCAAGAATTGTGTATATTTTTATTATACAAAGGAGTCCGTATTTAACGGTTAATTGTCGAGAGTTGGATCATATCAGTAGCTTTCAGAAGTAAAACCTCTGATTGACTGCCAATATATGTATCTCGACTAATCAGACCATCTATTTTATCCTTCGCTAATAATACTAGCATGAATTTGTTTAGTTGATCTAAAAATTTATTTGATTTATTGAAAATATGTTCCCATACAAGTGCCGCTATGACGGCAGATTTTATCTGAATCAGTTTCGGGTCAGCGGGCAGGATGCCCACCCCACCAATTTCTTCAAATCATCAGGATCATCATCGGTGTCCCCCGTAGATATTGAATTACTGCCAAAGTAGAACCTGGGTTCTTAGGCAATCATGTTTGTTAATTGTTAATCCTATGAACTTTTGTGAAAAATAATGGTCATGGCTGCTGCCAAGATTCTTGTAGTTGACGACGATTCTGCGGTTCGGAATTTAATTCAACGTTTTTTACTGCAACAAAATTATCAAGTAGAGTCCGCCGAAGATGGTAAAACGGCTCTAGCCATTTTTGAGCAATTTAACCCCGATTTAGTGATTCTGGATGTAAATTTACCAGATGCACTTGGCTTTAACCTTTGTCAAGAAATGCAAAATCGTAGTGGGGTATTTGTGCTACTACTGACTAGCAGGACAGATGAAGCCGATAAAATTCGCGGTTTTTCTAAGGGCGCTGACGACTACCTGACCAAGCCATTTGGTTTGGGAGAGTTAGAGGTCAGAGTAGCCGCAATTTTGAGGAGGCAGCGGGTTGTAGCTAATACAGAACAGCAGCGCTTAGTCTTTGAAAAGCTGATAATTGATTCTGTGCGACGGGAAGTAATGGTTAATAATGAAACCATAGCCTTAACAGCGCTGGAATTTGAATTGTTGCATTTTTTAGCTAGTCATCCGGGGCGAGTTTGGCGAAGAGCCGAACTCATCCAACAAGTTTGGGACTATGAATACGTCGGGGATCAAAGGGTTGTGGATGTCCATATCGGTCAAATTCGCAAGAAAATTGAGGTAGATCCCACCCAATCAACGTTAATCCAGACCATACGTGGTGTAGGGTATAAGTTTGAATGCCCCACTTCACCGTAAAACTAGCTGTAAACTTTAACCACTTCCACATCTAAAAAGGGTGGGAGTGGTGACTAAATTTACGCGGTTAGCCTAACTTTGTGGTTGATTTGAGTACAGTTGTTAACCGTCTGTTCCTTCTGTAGCGCCGTTAATGGATTTCCAGGCTTGTAAACCACCTGTAAGTTCGGCCACTGTGGTAAAACCAAGGAATTGCAAGGTTCTGACAGCTTGTGCTGCTTGGCTGTCATTTTCACCATAAATATAAATTTGCCGTTCTCTATGTAAGCAAGTTTGGGCGCGATGTTCTAAGTCATTGAGGGGGATAGAAATTGCCCCGGTGATGCGGCTATGATTATAGTTTGAGCGATCGCGCACATCAATAATTGTAAAAGCAGGTTGTCCCCATTGCAGATTGGTCTTTAAGTCGTTAACATCAGCAACCAAATTAATACTCATAAGCTTTTCGTGCTGTCTAATCTATAAAAAATTTAGCAAATATCCCCTATTAACTCTTATTTCTTTAGAATGACAGCAGAATTTAGAAATTAATTTTTTTGTAATCATAATATTGTAGGCTAATATTTTCTAGATTCAGAAAATACTTAATTTTTAATTTTAATTCCCCATGACGGTATCTACTATTCAAGCTTTACCAACAGAAGTTGTATATTTAATTACGGCTGGAGAAGTAATTGACTCTTTAGCGGCCGTTGTCAGGGAGTTAGTAGAAAATTCCCTAGATGCTGGTGCAACGCGCATTGTAATTTCTTTATGGCCACAATTATGGCGAGTTCGGGTAGCTGATAATGGTTGTGGTATGAATTTGGATGATTTGCAACAAGCCGCAACTGCACACAGTACAAGTAAAATTCATTCTAGTGCAGACCTATGGAAAATTAGCAGTTTAGGATTTCGTGGTGAAGCACTACATAGTTTAACAACTTTAGCAAATTTAGAAGTTTTAAGTCGTCCTTTAGGAGCAAGTGAAGGCTGGAGAATTGTTTATAATAACGAAGGGGAAGTAACAGAAGTAAATATTGCTGCTATTGCCTCTGGTACTGTGGTGACAGTGAATAATTTATTTGCTAATTGTACAGCCCGTCGTCAAGGTTTACCCGCGATAAATCAGCAATTAAAAGCTGTACAAGGGATAATTCAACAAATAGCTTTATGTCATCCTCATGTTCATTATCAAGTGTGGCAAAATGACAAAGAATGGTTTACAATTTGTCCTGCACCAACTGTAGGAAAACTAATTCCGCAAATTCTTCCTCAAGTCCGACAAGATGATTTATATGAAGTGAATTTAGAAATACCAAATCTGGAAAATTCGTCTTTACATTTGGTCATAGGTTTACCAGATAGATGTCATCGTCATCGTTTAGATTGGGTAAAAGTAGCAATTAATGGCAGGATAATTAAATCACCAGAATTAGAACAGAATATCTTATCAGCTTTCCATAAAACATTACCACGCGATCGCTATCCCGTGTGTTTTTTACATTTGCATATTCCTCCTGAGCAAATTAACTGGAATCGCAACCCAGCCAAAACAGAAATATATCTGCATGATCTACCTTTTTGGCAAGAACAAATTACCGCAGCTATCAATAAATCTCTGAGGATTTCCGAAACTAATATTAAAGAATCAGTTCACACTAGCAGAATTAGTAATTTATTAAAAGTAGCAGAATCTAAAGGTGAATATAAATTTAATTCTCAAAATTCTGAAACTTCTGAAACTTCTCAAAATTCTGAAAACAATGAAACTCAAAACTATTTAAAAGCAATTGCTCAACTGAGTAATACTTATATAGTTGCTGAACATTCTGGGGGAATGTGGTTAGTAGAACAACATATAGCCCATGAACGAGTATTATATGAACAATTATGTGATCACTGGCAATTAGTACCTGTAGAAACCCCAATTATTATTTATCAATTATCACCAGCGCAGGTTTCCCAATTAGAACGTATTGGTTTAGATATAGAACCATTTGGTGATAAAATCTTTTGTGTGCGGAACATCCCAGTCATGTTAAAACAAAGAGAAGATTGTGCTGAGGCAATTTTAGAATTAAGTTGGGGGGGAGACTTACAAACTGCTCAAATTGCAGTTGCTTGTCGGAGTGCAATTCGTAATGGTACAAAAATGAGTTTACCAGAAATGCAGACCTTATTAGATAATTGGCAACGTACCCGCAACCCGCGCACTTGTCCCCATGGTAGACCAATTTATTTATCTTTGGAAGAATCAGCACTAGCGCGGTTTTTTCGACGTAATTGGGTAATTGGGAAAAGTCATGGGATTTAAGGTATTTTTTAACCGAACGGATGATACAGCGGTTTCCGATCTTATGAGGTACAAAGTTGAATCATGAAACTCTTGTAGTGCGGGCATCTTGCCCGCTAGATATGTACCTCATAACACCGGGAAGTGCTGTAATATTAATGTATAATAATGTATTAAATTTTTGAGATTCTGAGGATGCAGTAAAGTATTGAGTTTAAATCACACAAATATAGTCGGATATAGTCAAACATAATCATCTGTGTTATAGTTTTTGACTATATTTTTAGTAACTATTTACTCATCTTCTTCATCTACCTCTTCTAAATTTAAAAATGGTAACTCACTCTTAACTTCTAAAGAATTAGATTTTTCTAACTCTGTTGGTTGTGGAAACTCAGTAGATGTAAACAATTCACTTTTAATCACTTCATCAAATAAAGAAGATAACTCAGGATATAAATCTACTGTAGCATCTAAAACCCAAAGTAAATCAAGTAATTCATGATCAAATTGCCAAGTTTGAGGACGAATATCATCTAAAGGTGAAGACTTTTTACCAGCACCGTCTCTCATTCTATAAGCTAACCAGGATTTGACAACTTCTAAACCGGAAACACTAAAATTATAAACTTCTGGACGAACATTTTCAAATACACCTCTACCAACTTTTAATTCTTGTGTACCCACATCATAAGCAAATTCTGTGGGATAATCATTTACTGTATTGGGTATTCCTATTTGACAACGAACTCTACCAACAGGAATTTTACCTGGTTTTTTACCACTGGGAATCAACCTTTCGCAATAGGTATGTAACCAAACTAAAGTGCGTCCTATTTCTACTAATTTAATAAATAAATCCCTATTTTTGGTAATGGGAATCCTTGAACCAGGTGTTTCTAGTTCATGCCAAAATTCCTTTACATATTTAGGAGTTGCAAGTATTCCATAACAGTAAGCAAAAAAATCCTCTGGGGAAATATTGTCATTGAGTATATTATTAATAACTTGCAAAACTCCATTAGTAATATTAGGTTCAGTAGCTTCAGAATTTCTCCACAGTGGAATAATATGTTTAGCACCAAAAGAACCACGAAAATGATCTAAATCAGGAATTAATGAAGTAGCAACTGCTGATGGACCATTACCTAAAACATTAGTTAATAAACTTGTCATATAAACCTGTCTATTACCATGAGAACGTCGTAAATTTGGTCTAGGGCGATCGCACAATCTATTATCTAATAAAGCCCACTGACGATCAAAACTGCGATAAGCATAACGAATTGGTTCTACAGGTAAATCTTTTGATAGTAAATTAGCAATGGGAGCTAATAAATTTCCTCTATCTTCTAAAGATGAATACTGTTTACTAATTTTTCTAGCATCTGTTTCTTTAAAAAGTTTTTTCTGTGTTACTGGGGATTTACTAGCATTAATCAAAATTTTCCACCGTTCCTGTAGAACTTCCTTATTTTCACCGATAGTCCATGTTCGCTTAAATTGAATACCGTTTTCTTGCCAAGGAAATAAATCAGTTAACTTTGCCCATTGCCAATAATCTGTATTACTAATAGGTAAAAATAAATCAGTCCAATTTGTAGAACATTCACGCCATTGTAAATCTTGAAAATAATGAATTTTCTCTAAAATTGCTAATTTTTCTTCAGTTGTACCATCAATTCGTGTAAAATGAACTTTAGCAGGAACTTCAGGTTGAGGTTGATGGTAACAAACACCAATAGCAATAGCCACAGGAGTTTGAATTGCAAATACATTTTGGGTTTTTCTTGCTCCTAAATTATCACCTTCTAAATCAATAATCCAAAGTTCATCAAATGTTTGACGCATCACTTTTCGCATTCCCGCAAATCCGGGTCCACGCAAATAGGAAGAAGCAGTAATAAAACTGATAATTCCGGCTTTATTTTCTTCATTAGCCTCAAATACTTTCCACAACGCCCAACGCCAAAAATAAACATAGTCATTATATAAATTTTTAGCATGAACACCATAACCCAGTGCTGTTAATGGTTCAAGAAAATCCTCTAAAATAGGACGTTTTTTGATCAATTGCTCATTTTCATCAATCTTTTGTTCATCATCTCCAAATCTTACCCATCCACCTTTTCTTTTTTGATTCATTAAATCATCTTCATCAATTGTTTGACGGTTATAAGGTGGATTTCCTAAACAAACCATAACTGGTGTATTTTGTTTAATCTTCTGAGCGCGTTTATATTCTTGACCTAAAGATTTATAAATTAAAGGTAAATTACCACTTAATTCCGAGTAAGGAGATTCTAAAGTATCACTTAAATAAACATGAACACCATTTTCTGGTAAAGTTCCACCTTCACTTAAAATTTGTTGAGTTAGACGTAAATGGGCAACAGCATAGGGACCAACTAAAATTTCAAAAGCGTGAATATTTGCTGCCGCATTTGTAGCAGCAGAAACCCTCATTCCTTTTCCTCGTAAATTACTAATTTGATCCAGTCCATGTTTAATAGCTGTTAAAATATAAGTACCTGTACCACAGGCAGGATCTAAAGTAATAACTTTATCATCTACAAAGGAAAATTCAGCATCAAAATGTTCTGCTAATAATTCAGCTACTAATCTAACTTGTGTTCTAATCACAGGAATGGGTGTATAATAAACACCTCTTTCTTTTCGCATTTTTGGATCATATTTAGCCAGAAAATCCTCATAAAAATATAACCAAGGATCTTCAGAACCATCTTTATTTAGTGCTGTAATATCAATAGCTGCAATTATTCTTTCTAATAAATTTACAGAAACTTCTATTTGTTCCCGTGCTGCTTCATCACCCAATATTTTTAAAGCATCCGCTAGTAAATTATGACCTGTTCTAATAGTTTTCACAGCTTGTGGTAAAGATAAATCATCTGCACCGGAAAATCTGGCTAATAAAAGTGCATAGGTTAAGGTTTGAGCATAAGCATCTGCAAATTGTTGATTATCTGCATCAGGAAATAAATAATGTCGCCAGTCTTTAGCTACTTGACTTAAATTAGATTCAGGATCTTCAAGAGCAGTTAAAACATCTTTTCTTAATAAGCGACAAATAGGAGCAAGCATTTCTGCTAAAGCTTTAGGTGTAGAAGGAACAATGGGTTGCCAATTAAAGAAATCGCGTAATAGTATTAGTAAATCATGAGCATTTTGAGCAGTGATAGCTGATGCACCCTTAGCAGTAATATCTCCTGAAAATTTAATTATCTTTCCTACTTTTTCACCTGTGCGATAAAGTCCCCAACTATTACCATCTGTGTAAATCAAATTTGGGAGACTTTTAAACTTTTCCCATTGTTGCTTATCATCACCTTTCAATTTACTAGGATCTGCGCCTTTTCCTGGTGCTTTTAGTTCAATGTGTCCCATTAAAAGACCATTAATTATAACTCCAATATCAGGTCTTCCTGAAAGTAGTTTTTCTCGTACTTCAGTAACTATTGCTATAGATAAGTTGAGAATATTACCTGCTGATTTCAACAAATTCTCAATTGGTGATTTCAGTTGATCCTCAGCCCCAAAAGATACAGAGGAAATTGAAAATTTAGTAGTTAATTGATGTGCAAATTCTTGAACATGAGATAAAAATTGATTTTCAGAATTACTTACCATATTGCAAAACAAATCTAATATATGTGTCTGCTGATTTTAGTATAAATTTTATGATTAGGATAGGGAGATGTATAAAAAATTAATAATTATATACAATCAAATTTACCCTCCTCATCCCAACTCCTATTCAATCCCCCTACAAACAACAACTAATAGCTAATTCCGCATTTTTCACCAGCGTCTCCTGATCCAGACTCAAAACCGGATATTGAGGAGTTACCCGCAATAAATTTTCCACCCTCTCCCGCGCTGTTTCCACCACTGCTATATCCAAACTACCATTATTTAAACTAGCAGAAAAATCCTCAGCTATTTTATATGTCCGTTCCAAAGAAGAAGAATTGATATTGCGAGAAACTATAAACAAATCACAACCAGCATCAAAAGCCCGCGCTACCGTTCCCGTTTTCATAAACATTTCTGATACAGCTTTCATATCTAAATCATCGGAAACTATCACACCTTGAAAACCTAACTCTTTTCGTAAAATATCATTTAAAATAATTTTAGATAACGTTGCTGGCACTTGTGGATCTATTTGCGGAAACAAAATATGTGCTGTCATGATTAACGGAATTTGTGCCTGAATTAATGTTTGAAAAGGAATCAATTCCCGGTTTTGTATATCTTCCCAACTCAAATTTAATATTGGTAATTCTAAATGGGAATCTGTGCTAGTATCTCCATGGCCAGGAAAGTGTTTAGCACAACCTAAAATCCCCTCTTCCCGCAATCCTTGGTAATATTCCCGCACACATTGACTAGTTTTTTCTGGTGTAATTCCAAACGCACGGGGTCCAATAACTAGGTTTTGGGGATTTGAGAAAATATCCGCAACCGGAGACCAAGAAAGATTAATTCCCAGAGATTTTAATTCTCTAGCTGTGGCTTTAGCGACTTCAAAAGCGTGAGATTGTAATAAATAAGCATGAGGAAAACGGGTAATGGGTAAAGGAGTCCGCACTACTCGGCCACCTTCATGATCTAAAGTAGTAAACATCAAATCACGTTCGGTATATTGACGAATTTCATCAATGAGGTTTTTAAACTTTTCTAACCAAATTGCATAGGGTACACCGTCGAGGAAATTTTTCCCGAAAAAGATGACACCAATGGGTTTTAATTCATTTAATACCCGTTTATCATCATCATTCAAGGTAGTTCCAGAAATACCCAAAATTAGATGATTACCAAAGCTTGGTGATGATTGAGATGTTGACATAATTAGTTTGTTTGATTAGTTGTTTTGCAGCTAAACTCGATAACAGTATGAAGTTTAGCTCTTATGGTGTTTATCTAAATTCAAATTAATTACCAAAGTTATCTATAGGAAAAGTTCCTAATATTTCATCAACTCCTGCACCTCTAGTTACTTCTCCATCAGATTTCCAATCATTATTTGAATCTACGAGTATTTCTCCCGCTTGGTAATAACATTGTAGTTGTATAGATTTCTGATCTTCTGAGATTAATAAGTTGAAGTTTCCGCTGTTTGTGGCACATTGAAATTGAGCTTTTTTAATTTCAGTTCCATATTTTTGTTGTAGATATTTAGTATAAGGTGTATTGTTGGGTAATGGTGTGAGAAATTTGCTTTCGTTTCCCGGTATTGGTAATGCACCTAAAGATGATCCATAGCGATCGCCATTTTCTTGTTTTTTAGCTTCCCAACAGGTAAAATACACTTTTTTATATTCTGGATAAGTTGCTAAACTCATAATTTGATTTCCCGTACATCCTTTTGTATATTTTTTCGTATAATCTGGGTAGAGATCGCTCAATTGTTTAAATAATACTTCACATTTTTGTTTTCCACAATTACCTTTAATTATCGGTTTTTTAGTAATCCTTGCTAAGGCAATTTCTGAGTTAACTAATAATGCAATAACGGGTAGAAGTGGGATTAATTTTGTTAATTTCATAGTTTTTTATAACCTAATTTTTTCTTATTTTATACTCAAATTTCATGTTTGTCAACATTTCTGTAGATATCCGATTTTTGGAAGAGGTCGGATATCTAAGAATGATTTTTACTGAAACTGAGAAACCAATATCTCGCTTTTTGCATTAGCCAGATTTTGAGTTTTTGGTGACAATGGTTTTAACGTCATTTGTGGCGCATTTTGTTGTAAAACCACAGCCTGATAAGCTACGACTCCAGTATGTTCACTATCGAGACAACGAGCCGCTGTTCGAGATAAATCTAGGCTTCTGGGTGCAATGTAAGGTCCACGATCATTAACACGCACAATTACGGATTTATTATTTTCTAAGTTTGTAACTTTTAAGTATGTATTAAAAGGTAGGGTACGATGGGCAACCGTGAAATCATCTTGATTATATATTTCACCATTTGCTGTTAAGCGACCATGAAAGTAGCCGCCATACCAAGACGCTACACCGGAAAGTTTTGTTGTTGAATTATCTAATCCATACATTGCCATTTGTCCTTGTATTAGCGTCAATGGTTCGGTATGTAGAGCTATTCGGAGATTGTTAGTCCATTCCAGAGCTAAAATATCACCGTTGCGACCAAGTTGAGTGGACAGTTTTCGCTCAATTGCAAATAATAAGCGAGTACCTACCATTAGGGACGGAGTTTTATCAACTAAACCAGGTTGTAGTTCTGTAGGTTGTACTTTTGGTGATGTCACTAATTGCTCTAAACGTTGTTTTAAAGTATTAGCTGTAATTCGATCAGGGAGTCTAGCAACAAAGCTGTTATTAACCCATACTTCATAATTGGATACACTACGCTTGACAATTAATACTGGTGCATAATCGTAACTCCCATTTTGCTCTACTGGATTGTTAATAACATTAAAGAAGCTTTGGAGCGATCGCACAACGGTAGGAGGTGAAAAATCTAGTTTGGGAACATTGAACTGCGTGAATTTAACTAGTAGAGAGTTAGTAGCATTTTTCAATGGAGTTTTTGCAGCTATATTTTCTGGTACAGGGGAACAAAATTTTGTTTCTTGGGATTTGAATGTTGTCAAATCTGGGATAATGGCAGTATCTCGATGTGATGCTAATTGTTTATTTATCCAATCAAAGGTAAAAAGGGTTTTCGATATTAGGATTTTTGGCCAAGTATTTTTATGTTGTTTAGCATTGGTCAAAAATTGATGCTGATCCTTGACTAAATTAGCTGTAAATTGTGTTGGGGAGGCCAACCCCACTGGTAAAGTTGTCAACATGAAAGTACCACCAGTCAAGGATGACAACCATAGTATTCCGTTTGATATCATAGTTTAGTTATTGTGGAATCAGATGCTAAATTCCTGGGTCAATATGCCCAGATTAAACAAAAAAAGATTTTATTAAACAAAAGACAATTCTTGGGAAATTACATAATCAAATTTCAGATTTAATCATGATTAAACTGTCTGGGATCATCATATAACATCATGGCTATTTAAATTAATAAGAATTTCAAATATATTTTCAGCAATTAGGAGTTTTAACTTAATTTTTGCTTATAAATGCTCATAATTTGTGCTATTTACCTTACCGATTGAAAGATATATTTTCAGTCTAAATACATAAATAAGAAACTGAATTTTGCATTTATCACGCGCAGTTAGGCTAAAAAATGCACTTATGGAAATTGAGATATAAACTACACTAAATATTTTTGTCAGATAATTTTTATTGTTAATTAAATTACTTAATAATTGTGTAAATTACATACTCAAGGGCAGTACGGGGAAATTTTTTAGGAGGCAATCAGAGAGGAAACGGCAAATGTAAAGGATTGCAACGTATAATGAGAACGACAAAACAATTAAGAAATATTAAAGAACAGTAGGTTAAATGCAAGTAGCATTCACGAAGTGCAGCGTAGCCATCGCAGGAGGGGGTCTAGCGGGACTTTCCTGTGCAAAATATCTAACGGATCAAGGTTACACCCCCATTGTTTTGGAACGTCGAGACGTAATTGGGGGAAAAGTAGCCGCGTGGAAAGATGCTGATGGTGATTGGTACGAAACAGGACTGCACATTTTTTTTGGGGCCTATCCCAATATGTTGCAGTTATTCAAAGAATTAGACATTGAAGATCGATTGCAGTGGAAAGAACACACAATGATCTTCAATCAACCTGATTCCCCAGGAACTTACAGCCGTTTTGATTTCCCAGATTTACCGGCACCGATAAATGGTGTCATTGCCATTCTGAGAAACAACGATATGCTGACCTGGGCAGAGAAAATCAGTTTTGGTATCGGTTTACTACCAGCCATACTGCAAGGGCAAAAGTACGTGGAAGAAATGGACAAATATTCTTTCCGGGAGTGGTTGCAAAAACAAAACGTTCCTCCCCGGGTAGAAAAAGAAGTATTTATTGCTATGTCCAAAGCTTTGAACTTCATTAACCCAGAGGAAATTTCTGCCACGGTCTTATTAACAGCCTTGAATCGCTTCCTGCAAGAGAAAAACGGCTCAAAAATGGCCTTCCTAGACGGTTCACCCACTGAAAGATTGTGTCAGCCAATCATTGACCACATTACTGAAAGGGGTGGTGAGGTACGTCTGAACGCGCCTTTAAAAGAGATTTTACTCAATGAGGATGGAACTGTTAAAGGATTCCTATTGCGGGGCTTAAACGGGGCAGAAGATGAAATACTGACAGCGGATATTTATGTATCTGCCCTACCCGTTGACCCTTTAAAGCCGATTTTGCCCAATGCGTGGAAAGAAATGCCATTTTTCCAACAATTAAACGGTTTAGAAGGTGTACCGGTGATTAATGTTCATATCTGGTTTGATCGCAAATTAACAGATATTGATCATCTACTATTTTCCCGGTCTCCACTCCTGAGCGTTTATGCTGACATGAGTAATACTTGCCGTGAATATGCCAATCCTGACCGTTCGATGTTGGAATTAGTTCTAGCACCGGCCGCAGATTGGATATCTAAATCCGATGAGGAAATCGTCGCTGCAACTATTAGCGAATTGGAAAAACTCTTTCCCCAACACTTTGGGGGGGATAATCCTACCAAAATACTGAAATATCATGTGGTGAAAACACCGCGTTCAGTTTATAAAGCTACCCCAGGTCGCCAAGAGTACCGTCCTTCCCAACAAACCCCCATTTCTAATTTCTACCTGACTGGGGATTATACAATGCAACGTTATCTCGCCAGTATGGAAGGGGCGGTACTTTCTGGTAAACTAACAGCGCAGGCTATTTCTCAAGCGCTGACGGTAGCAAATCCCTCCCACCTGCAAACGCCAACCCGACCGCCCGCCACGAATGCTGCAACTGCCTGATTCCCCCCCGCGCATGAAAACGCTGGTCTCTATAGATGAGTCATACAACCTTTGTCGGGAACTCACTGCTAAGTACGCTAAGACTTTTTATTTGGGTACAATGCTGATGAGTCCGGCCAAGCGTCAATCTGTCTGGGCAATTTATGCCTGGTGTCGCCGTACAGATGAATTAGTGGATGGTCCTGCTGCCGCTATTACTACGCCAGAAACCCTAGAACTATGGGAAAATCAACTGGAGGCGATTTTTGCGGGCTGCCCCTTGGATAATTTTGATGTAGCGTTAGTAGATACCCTCCAACGCTTTCCTTTAGACATTCAACCCTTTCGGGATATGATTGCCGGTCAGCGCATGGATTTGTATCGTAGTCGCTATGAAACTTTTAAGGATTTATATCTCTACTGCTACCGGGTAGCGGGAACTGTGGGTTTGATGTCAACAACGATTATGGGTGTAGATAATAGCATCTATACAGCCCCTTGGCATCAAAACCAACAGCCCTATCTTCCCATAGAAGAAGCGATCGCTTTGGGAATTGCTAACCAACTTACGAACATTCTCCGTGATGTCGGTGAGGATGCCCGTCGCGGCCGTATCTATATTCCTTTGGAAGATTTGGCCAAGTTTAATTACACCGAGGAAGAATGTATCCAGGGCGTAGTTGATGACCGTTGGCGTTCACTGATGCGGTTTCAAATTGATCGCGCCCGTCAATTCTATATTCAAGCAGATAAAGGTATTAGTTATCTCGCTGCTGATGCTCGGTGGCCTGTTTGGTCTGCATCTATGCTCTATGAGCAGATTTTAGAAATGATTGAGCGCAATGATTATGATGTGTTCAGTCGGCGAGCTTATGTTCCTCAATGGAAAAAGTTACGCACCTTGCCTGCTGCCTGGATGCGATCGCAAGTGCTATAACTTGTTTATTGGTCATTGGTCATTGGTCATTGGTCAATGGTCAATGGTCATTTAATTTTTTAACAAAATAACTATTGACAAGCCCAAAAACTTCTGATAATATTATTAGACATGACTGGAGAGGTGGCTGAGTGGTCGAAAGCGGCAGATTGCTAATCTGTTAAGGGATTATATCCCTTCGAGGGTTCGAATCCCTCCCTCTCCGTTTTTATAGCTAGTGGAATTAACAGGTTGGTTTCACCTTACAGCTACCACTATATTGTTTTTTAGTAACCATATCATAAAAAATTAGATTTCCTCAGATACAAAAACCTTGATTTCTGATACCCTGTTATATGGATCATAATGATTTAGCTTTTACCCCAGCTTTAGAATTAGCGGAATTAATTCGACTGCGGGAAGTTTCACCCCTAGAGTTGGTAGAAGTATATTTAGAACGCATTGAACGCTTAAACCCCCAATTAGGAAGTTATTTCACAGTTACGGCAGATTTAGCCGTGGCTGATGCTAAAATCAAAACAGAATTACTCACAACAACTTCAGAATTACCGCCATTTTTTGGTGTACCAATTTCTATCAAAGACTTGAATGCAGTTGCAAATGTGACTTGCACGTATGGCAATTCAGCCCTGTTAAATAATATCGCTAATTACGATGATGGTGTAGTTACCAAAATTAAACAAGCTGGGTTTATTATTCTTGGTAAAACCGCCACCTCTGAATTAGGTTCTTTTCCTTACAGTGAACCTGCGGGATTTCCCCCAGCTAGAAACCCTTGGAATTTAGCATATACTCCTGGTGGTTCTAGTGGTGGTGCCGCAGCATCGGTAGCAGCGGGATTAAGTGCGATCGCTCAAGGTTCAGATGGTGGTGGTTCGATTCGTGGTCCTGCGGCTTGTTGTGGCGTAGTTGGAATTAAACCCGCCAAAGGTAGAGTTACTAAAGCCCCTGTAGGTGAAAACTTAGGTGGTATTGCTGTGGATGGACCCATTGCCCGTACCGTAGCTGACGCAGCGGCGATGTTAGATGTTATCTCTGGATATGTCACAGGTGATCCTTATTGGTTATCAGATCCACAGCCGTCCTTTCTGAATGCAACTGAGGTGAAATTAAATCCTCTGAAAATTGCTTTTAGTACCAAGATCATGCCTTTTGGAGAAGCTGATATAAATTGTCAACAGGGAGTATTAAAAACAGTCCAGTTATTAGAACAATTTGGACATCAAATTACGGAACAATACCCAGATTTTAGTCGGTTAATTGAACCATTTAAAGTAGTTTGGCAAGCAGGAGTAGCAGTTGCAGGAATTCCCTCAGCAGCCTTGCAACCATTAAACCGCTGGTTATTAGCAAAAAATGGTTCTGTAGGTGAATATCTGCAAGCACTAGCCCAAATGCAGATTGTCTCCCGGCAGATTGTCGCGTTTTTTGATACCATAGATGTACTAGTATTACCAGTTTATCTCCATTCTCCCATTTGCGTGGGAGAATGGGCAGATTTGAGTCCAGAAGAGACATTTGCTAAAATTGTCCATTGGGTTGCCCCTTGTCCTGTTGCAAATGCTACCGGATTACCTGCGATCGCTCTGCCGATGGGTTTTGATAATAACGGTTTACCCATAAGTGTACAATTAATTGGTAAACCTGCGGCCGAGTCTACTTTAATTAGTTTAGCAGCCCAATTAGAAGCGGCCAACCCTTGGATTCAACATCGGCCAGCACTTTAAGTCAAAATCGTCAAAATCAGGATTTACAGGATTTTTATTTGGGTTAAAAAACTCTCTTCTACAAGAAGAGAGACTTTGATTTACCTTTATACTCGCTAAGAAAAGCTGAATATCAAACTATTGGTCATCTGTTTCTTGTGATTCATATAAAGTTTCCATTCCTAATTTTTCTAAACATCTATCAGATCCCCAGGGTCTCATTAACGCACCACAACGACTATCCCGATAAAGTCTTTCCAAAGGAAATGATTTTAAAAGAGAATGTCCACCACAAACACGAATAGCTAAACTACATAATTGATTACTGTTTTCCATTACAGTATAATTTGCTGCATAGGCTCTTAACCTTTCAGCTTTACTAGGATTTATTTTGGCTTCATTGATAACTCGATAAAAAATTGCCTTAGTTTGTTCTAAAATAATAAACATTTGAGCAACATTAAATTGCTTAATTTTATTTTGTCTTTGTTTTATCGGTGGCATTCCTACTACTTCACCACGCAAATACTTAATTGTAAAATCATAAGCAGCTTGAGCAATACCCATATAAGTAGGTGCTAGAGTAAAAAACATATGTGGGTACAACTCAGTCAGTTTTAAATAAATATTTGAGGGCAGCAATTGAGCATTATTAGGAACAAAAACATTATCGAAAATTAAAGTGCGAGAAATCGTAGCTCTCATTCCTAAAGGATTCCATTGTCCAACTACTTGCACCCCTTGAGTTTTCGCTGGGATAGCAATATAAAGACAATTCTCTACTGAAATATTTTCTTTTTCTTCAGTACAAACGATACCATAATAGTCGGCGGCTTCTGAAAGTGAAGCAAAGGTTTTTTTTCCATTAATTAACCATCCTCCCTCGACCTTTTTAGCAGTTGTTTGATAAGCTTTACCAAGAGATACACCTGCACCTTCTTCAGAAATTGGTTGGGAATAAAGTGCCTGTTTTTCGACTATTCTTTGAAAATGAATTTTTTTATAGATTTCACATTCTGCTATTTCAGATTCCCTCAATGGTAAATCATTTAAAACATTTAACCAAAGAGTTGAAGAAATGTGCATATTATAAGTAAGAGCAGTAGCGCCACAATATCTTGCTATTTCAGCCGATATTAAACAATAACTGGGAAAATCAACACCCATTCCCCCATATTCTTTTGGTACACATAATGCTAGAAGTCCGTGATTTCGTAAATCTTCATAATTTTCCCAAGGAAAAGAAGCTTCTTCGTCATAGACGAAAGCACGAGAGGCAAATTTATTTTTTCCTAATTCTTGAACTAATTCAATTAAGGTTTTTTGTTGATTATTTAAGTTAAAATCCATGGTTCATTATGTTTTTTGAAGTCTTTTACTCTGCTTTCACCAAATTGGTGTCAACCCTTAATTTTTCCTGGGCTGTAACCTTGAAAATTCATTGATTTATCCGATAGTGTGGAAAGCGATCGCATTCCCCATGTATGTAAAGAAACAGAAATGTTTATTGAAAGAGGGGTAGTTTGATTGTCAAAACTTGGTAAAAGGTAAAGAATTACCAATTACCAATTATCCGAAATTAAGCTTTCTTCAACCAACTAAACATAGCGCGTAAATCCTTACCAACTGCTTCAATAGGATGTTCAGCTTCTTGACGACGCATAGCAGTAAAACCAGGTTTACCCGCTTGGTTTTCTAAGACAAATTCCCGCGCAAATTGTCCAGATTGAATTTCGCTGAGGATTTTCTTCATTTCCGCTTTAGTTTCAGCGGTGACAACACGGGGACCACGAGTATAATCACCATATTCGGCGGTATTAGAAATACTATCACGCATTGTCGCTAAACCACCTTCTACGACTAAATCAACAATTAATTTGACCTCATGTAGACATTCAAAATAAGCTAGTTCTGGTTGATATCCTGCTTCTACCAGGGTTTCAAAACCGGCTTTAATTAAAGCACTCAAACCACCACATAATACCGCTTGTTCCCCAAATAAATCGGTTTCGGTTTCTTCGCGGAAAGTGGTTTCTAAAATACCTGCCCGTGTACCACCAATACCTCTAGCATAGGCCATAGCGCGATCGCGTGCTTTACCGGTTGCGTCTTGATAAACTGCAAATAATGCAGGTACACCTTGTCCTTGTTCGTAAGTACGACGGACTAAATGTCCGGGTCCTTTAGGTGCAACCATGACGACATCAACATCAGCGGGGGGGATAACCTGTGCAAAATGGATATTAAAGCCGTGTGCAAAAGCTAAAACGTTTCCGGCTTCTAAATTTGGTTCAATTTCGGTTTTATAAATTGTTTTTTGGACTTCATCAGGTAATAAAATCATGATGAAATCAGCAGCTTTAGCAGCATCAGCAACATTTTTTACAGTTAAGCCAGCAGCTTCGGCTTTCGCTGTGGACTTACTACCAGGATATAATCCCACAATCACATTAACACCGCTATCTTTTAGATTGAGCGCGTGAGCATGACCTTGAGAACCATAACCAATAATAGCAACAGTCTTACCTGCTAAAAGGTCTAAATTAGCATCTTCATCATAATACATACGCGCCATAGAAGCATCTCCTGTCCGTAAAGGTTGTCATGAAATTGGCAGAATTTTGATTGTATCGCAAATTGGTCAGTTGTTTGTTGTTAATTGTTGGTTGGTATTTTTCTCCTTTCTTCCTCCTAACTCTTGACAACTGACCACCGACCACTGACCACTGACCACTGACCACTGACTAATCCCCTACGTTTACTTTTTTTTCAGAAGTTCAAGATAAACAGAAATAATTATGACAATTTTGATACAAATTTGTTAAGAATAGTTACAACACCTGTTATCCAAGGAAATATCTGTTATGGTTGATCTATCTGACAAAAAACCAGTCCACCAAGTCGTGATTATTGGCGGTGGTTTTGGTGGCTTATATGCTGCTAAGTCTTTAGCCAAGGCCAATGTACAAATCACGCTCATTGATAAACGCAATTTTCACCTCTTTCAACCACTGCTGTACCAAGTCGCTACAGGTGCTTTATCCCCAGCAGATATCTCCTCTCCCTTGCGTTCTGTCCTCAGCAAAAGCAAAAATACAAAGGTATTGTTGGGTGAAGTTCATGATATTGACCCCAAAGCCCAGAATGTGATAGTCAAAGGGGAATCTGTCCATTATGATACCCTAATTGTCGCCACAGGGGCAAAGCATTCCTATTTTGGTAAGGATAACTGGGAAGAATTTGCACCCGGTTTAAAGACTGTTGAGGACGCTATTGAAATGCGTCGGCGAATTTTTATGGCCTTTGAAGCTGCTGAAAACGAAAGCGACCCCATTAAACGTCAAGCTTTATTAACTTTTGTAATTGTCGGCGGTGGTCCAACTGGAGTAGAATTGGCAGGAGCAATTGCAGAATTAGCCACTAAAACCCTCAAAGAAGATTTTCGCAACATTGACACATCAGAAACCAGAGTTTTATTATTAGAAGGTTTAGATCGTGTTCTTCCTCCCTTCGCACCCGAATTATCTCAGACAGCAGAAGTATCATTAAAGGCTTTGGGTGTAGATGTGCAAACCAAAACCTTAGTAACACATATTGAAAATGATATTGTTACAATCAAACAAGGTGATGAAGTCAAAGAAATTGCAGCTAAAACCGTATTGTGGGCTGCTGGTGTAAAAGCTTCACCTATGGGTAAAGTGTTAACGGATAGGACTGGAGTAGAAAGCGATCGCGCTGGTCGTGTTATAGTAGAACCGGATTTGAGTATTAAGGGATATCCTAACATCTTTGTAGTTGGTGATTTAGCCAACTTCTGCCATCAAAATGATAAACCCTTACCGGGAGTTGCACCAGTGGCCATGCAGGAAGGGGAATATGTAGCTAAACTGATTCAAAAACGCCTGAAAGGTGAAACATTACGCCAGTTTAAATATGTAGATAGAGGTAGTTTAGCAATGATTGGTCAACACGCTGCCGTTGTTGATTTAGGATTTATTCAACTCCGAGGTTTCTTTGCGTGGTTTGTGTGGTTATTCATTCATATCTACTTCCTGATAGAATTTGACAACAAGTTAGTAGTCATGATTCAATGGTTATGGAACTATTTTACCCGTAATCGTAGTGCCAGATTAATTACAGGTAAAGAAGCCATTGCACCTATCCCAATTGCCAATAATCAGAGTCACACACCAATTGTCACCAAAAAGCCGTTGAATGTGTAGTTTTATAAAGTGGGTTAATAACCCACTATCCCGATTTAGATGTAATCTCTAATTGGCAAGGAATGCGGGCTTATGGGAATACGCCCGTAAATTTTGCCAATAATTATATTGTAGTATCTAAATTCTGATATACTATAACCAGTAAGAGTTTTTACTATTTCACTTATTGGATTAAAAATATGTCCAGCACGATCTTAAAAGCTAAAGATATAGAAAATGCAAAACAAATAATTACTAACGATTTGGAAGAAACTATCAGATTTTTGAATCGTTGTGGGGGATTTAATTCTAGAAATAATAAGGAGAAGAATAAATTTGATGAATATATTAAAATTGCTCAAGGAAAAGGCAAATCTCTTGTAGAACTCAAGCAAGATTTATTATTAGGAAAGAAGAAATTTCAAAAAGGAATGCAAATTTTATTAGAAATTACCGAAAGTAATGAAGCACAAAATTTTTTTGAAAGGAATATTCGAGCATTAAATTTACTGACAGAATCTGTTATTGAATGTTGGGATTTTTATTCATCAGATACAAAAGAGTTCTTAAGAAAATTTGCCTTAGATGCTGCTGAATTTAATAGAGGATCAAAAAATATTTTGATAAATGGTGAAGAATGGAAAATCATTGAAGAAGTAGTCAAACAACATGAAAAAGCACTACAGAGATTTATCAACTCTGTTACAGGAGCGATAGATTGGAAAAATTGTAAAACAGATTTAGGAAGAAAACTTTTTAAAATTAAAGAAAAAATAATTCTGTCTGGAGAACCGCTTTTAACTTCAGCAGAATTTGATCAATATCTTGAAGAAGAAACAGAAAATAACTAAATAAACAATTTAATCGGGTGAAAAGAACTTATATAGATTCCTGCGTATTAATAGCAGCAGCAACATTAGATAATAGTGATCCAATCTGCCAAGAAGCTTTAAAGATTTTAGGTAGTGCGGAACGCTATTTTATTTCTAGTTATTATGTCAAATTTGAAATATTACCTCATGCTATCAGAAATAAAAGAAAACTAGAAGCAGAGTTTTATGAAACATTTTTTGATAGTGTACAAGAATGGGTAGAACCCAATCAAAAATTATTAGAATGTGCGTATAACGAAATTATTACAAATAATAATGGATTGAGTGGAATTGATGCAATTCATGTTGCTGCTGCGTTGCTAGGAAAAGCAGATGAGTTAATTACCGCCGAAAAAAGAGAAAAGCCAATTTGTCAAGTTAAATCAATTAAAGTGATTTCATTGAGAAAATAATTGATTGTTATAGTAAGTGGTTTAAAGATTAAAATGAAAATGTGTAATTAGGAGA
>Ga0315905_10000390_pt1 | contig 48515 bp, 92 predicted proteins | sample LakEriMetagenome_5_FD_203522 | JGI IMG/M metagenome (GOLD analysis project Ga0315905, IMG submission 203522) | Freshwater fungal communities from buoy surface, Lake Erie, Ohio, United States - Buoy 4 MA121 | ecosystem: Environmental > Aquatic > Freshwater > Lake | place: USA: Lake Erie, Ohio...
TTAAAATAAAAAAAGAAGATAATATTAGTAGGGTTATTCAGTAAAATTATTTATTTTTATTAAAAAATTTAAAAATGTTTGATGTTCTAAAAATAGAAAAAAAAAATAAACACTCTGATTACATTGATTTTCTATCTAAAATTGACTTGAATGGGTACAGAGAAAGATTTAAAGGGTATAAATCAGTAGAAGAAGATTTACCAAAAGACATTAGAATTTTAGATTTTATTTACAAATACTATTGGTATGATAGAGAATTTTTGTTTTTTGATGAATTTATAAATTTAGTAATTTCAAAAATTGAACCAAAACTTAAACTTTATAATTTAAAAAGGAATAATCATGACGTGGATTCAAATTTATCATACCCGCTTTTTTTGAAAGGATGGATTGCTCGGCAATATAGAACATGGGCTTCAATTGTAACACAAATACAATTTGGTTATTTGTATGAAGAAAATTTCCCGATAGATAAAGTTATTATGAATACTGAATTAGATGAAAAAGGTATCGATGTAAGAGTCCAAGGTAAAAAAGATTTTGAAATAAAAAAGGTTTCCAAAAGAACCGATATTAATATTAACTTTGATGTACAAAAAAATATAATATCAATAAGATATTGGACCCCAAAAATTGAGGATTTACAGAGTCCAAGAAAAAAAAATGGTGAATTAAAAGTTTCCGTTAAACATTTTTTTGAAAACGAACAACTTGATTTTCTACCTAATGGATTTATTATTTTTAATAAAAAAATTTTTACGAATGTTTAGTAATAAAGTTGAATTGTTAGATTGTATTCAGGGTTTAAAAAATATTAAAGATAATACTATTGATACTATAATTTGTGACCCACCATATAATATTGGTAAAGATTTTGGTAATGATTCTGATAAACAAGACATGCAAAAATACTTTGAATGGTGTAAAGAATGGATATTTGAATCCTATAGAGTCCTAAAAGAAGGGGGTTCTATTTTTATTTACGGATTCAGTGAGATTTTAGCACAAATATTTGTAGATATACCATTCAGTACTAAAAAATGGTTAGTATGGCATTACACAAATAAAACAGTTCCATCATCAAAGGATTGGCAACGAAGTCATGAATCTATAATACATCTATGGAAAGGGAAAAAAATTTTTAATTTGGATGATATCAGAGAATCATATACTGAAAATTTTATAAAAAATGCTGCTGGTAAAGTTAGAAAACCTACAAAAGGTAGATACAGTAATGGTGATAAAGAAACTATTTACTTAGCCAATGAAATGGGTGCGATGCCTAGAGACGTTATAAAAGTACCCGCACTTGCAGGAGGTTCTGGAGGAGTAGAAAGATGGTTCTATTGTGAAAATTGTGAAAAGGCTTTTGAACCAAAACAAAAAAAACAACACGAATCACACAAGACATTTACACACCCAACACAAAAACCATTTGAGTTAACCAAAAAATTATTATTATCTTCAATTCCTAAAAACTCAGTACCAAAGATTATAGTACCTTTTGCGGGTTCCGGTTCAGAATTAGTAGTATCAAAAATTTTAGGTTACGAGTTTGTTGGATATGATATCAATCCAAAATACGTTGAATTTGCCAATAGTTGGTTAGAACAAGTTGAAACAAAAAACCCCACTTATTAGGTGGGGTTATTTTTTAAAAATCCTTATCAAAAGGATTCGTTATATCTCGTCTTTTAAAACCGACACCACCAACATATTGGTTAGCATCAGTTTTCTTGGCGAAAAATTCCATAACCTTCATCGCCGATTTTCTATCAAATTCTTTGTCTTCAGTTTCAGGAACAACACCATCAATATAAATTGAACCTCTAAATTGTCTTACATCTCCTTCATAACTAAAAATATCATCAATGTCTGACTCGTCAAATTCTCCATCATTATCAACAACCTCTTTAATTTTTTCCATCACGTAATCTCGTTCTTCCTCATCATCACCATAATCCTCAAACTCATCATCCTCAACGGCTTCCATCATTGGTTCATCCATAGATGAAGAAGAACCACCTCGTTTATCTCTCGCTTTTTCCAAATATTCAAATGCTTTCTCACCATATATGTCAAAAAGTTTTTGAAAAAGGGCTGCAGGATTTTTTCTCATATTACGAATAACATCGTTTGGAATATACCTTGAATATGTCGGTCCAAAAATATCTTTTACTTGAAACTCTCTTGGTTGAGTCGACCTTTCAATATCAGTACTATAATCAGATTCATATAAATTACTAGTAATAGATTTTCTAATTTGTTCAACAAGTTCATTTCTTGTCAGTTTGATAATTTTTTTCATAAAATTCGTGTTTACCAAATAAATATCCCTATATTTGTAAAATAATCTCCTCTATGAAATATCTTTTAGTTATATTAGAAAACCTTGAAAAGAAAACAAAATTAATTAAGACAATTGCTAAATCCATTTCAATAATTGCGGATGAGGAATCGGTGAAATACAGTTATGGAGATAATGTTGCAATTATGAATTTCCATTCATCAGATGACCAAGAAGAAGTTGCTATATATGTAGATGAATTACTTAAAGGTGTTGCCACTTTGTTTTTTTTAACACCATACACCGATAATGTATACACATCGTTACCTATGGATGTCCACAAATATATTTTTGGTGAATCAGAAATAATAGATGAGGATAATTATAGTTTGGAGGATGAATTAGATATAGACCAATTATTTCCCCCACTTAATTCGAAATCTCAAACAAAAATCGCTAAACCCAAGATAAAAGAACTATCTTTGGACGAGATTCTTGATAAGATAAACACCGAAGGTATTCACTCTTTAACAGAACAAGAAAGACAAACTTTAGAAACCCATTCAAACAGAATATGAAAGAGAAAAACACATCCCAACCAATCAATCAAGATGAAATACAATCTTATCTCAAAGATTTGAGAAAGATTAAGGTTATGACCCCCGAGCGAGAAAAAGAACTTGCGAAACTTATTTCTTCAGGAAATCTGACAGAATCGCAGCGTAAAAAAATCAACAAGGAACTCGTAGAGGGTAATTTGAGATTCGTTATTACGGTTGCTAAACAATATCAAAACCAAGGACTCGATTTCCCTGACTTGATTGCTGAAGGTAATATGGGATTGATTAAGGCGATTGAGAACTTTGATTGGAGTAAAAACCTACGATTTATATCCTATGCGGTTTGGTGGGTTCGTCAGTGTATATTACAATCCCTTAATGAAAATGCCCGTACGATTCGTCTTCCGGTTAATGTGGTACAGGACCTACATCGTGCTAAAAAGGAAATTGAAAACACAGGTAATCAACTTCCCGAGAAGTTCACGTCTTTACCATCTATGGTTAACCTAAACGACGAAATTAATGAGGATGGAGATACCCTTATCGATGTGATTGTGAATGAAAATGTCACAATGCCTGACGAAGTATTCAACACCAAAGATAAGTTGAAACAAAAACTTATGGAAGTGTTAAATATTTTGGATGAAAGAGAAAGGGTAATTATTGAAGATTATTTCGGACTCGCAGGGACACCACGTACATTAGAGGACATTGGGGAGGATTTTGACCTCACAAAAGAGAGAGTTCGTCAAATCAAAGAAAAGGCATTACGTAAGTTACGTAACGAAAGTTCAGAACTCTTTGATTACATTTAACAAAAATTAAAATATTTATAGTAAAAAAGTTATGCAAAAGTATCAAAACTATTTCACGATTGCTATTATGGTTCTATGTCTTTTCACATTCTTAAGGACTTGTGGGACCGCATCAGAATTAACGAGAATTCAAAAAAACATCGAAGGTCTAAACAAAAAGATTAATCAGATGGATTCTACCTCAATCAAACAAGAACAGATGGTGAAAATAATTAAGGAGACACCAAATTGGAAAACTTTGGAGATTGAAGAGTTATCAGATAAAAACAAAGTTCCTGTTAACTATTATAAAAATATGGACAAATAATGAAAAACTGGATTAAAAGAAACCTAAAAAGTATAATTGTAACAGCGTTTGTTATTCCGATACTACTAGTAGCATTCGTATCGATATCACACGTAACATCCTTTTATGGTATATCTAACCCATTTGCTTGGGCGGTTTATCTCTCCGTTGCGGTTGAGATTGCCGCCCTTTCGGCACTTGCAGGTGTTTCAGTTAAACTTGGAAAGTTCATATATTTCCCATTCTTATTGGTTACATTCATTCAGTTTGTAGGTAATCTATTTTTCTCTTTTTCATTCATTGACGAGCAATCAGAACTATTCAAACAATGGATGGAAATGGCGGGACCACTTTTTGAACCTATGGGTATCGAAACAACTAATACTCCAACACACAAACTTATATTAGCACTTTTCAGTGGTGGATTACTTCCAATCATATCTTTAACATTCGCTCACATGTTAGTTGTATATTCAAATAGAGAAGAACAAATAACAACTCCAACACCGGTTATTGATTTAGATGAAGTTTCTCGTCAAGCGGGTTTAATTGAAAAACAAAACCAACAAGAAGAAACGATTAATATTAGTCAAGAAAAAATAGACTTACTTGAAAAACACCTTAATGAGTTACAGAGTCAGAAATTCGGAAATTCCGAACAACCACTTTCTGAACCTGAATTAATAGAAACACCACAACAGGTAGAGGAAATTATTGAAGAACCAATAGAGGAGGTTGTTGAACCTCAAGAAGAGATAATCATAGATAACCAAACTGTAGAAGAACTTAAAGATAAGTTGGCTGAAGATTCTGGCATAAAGCGTCTGACTTACACTAAAAGAAATGCCTGAGATTATTGAGTATGGAAATTTTAAAACAACAGGAAAACAAAAAAAGAAAAAACAAATAATCCTGTGTCACACCTCAAGAGAGGTCGGTGAGTACTTATCATCACTTAAACATAGATTGAACGGTAGGTTCGATAGAATACCAAATTATGTAATCACAAGAGAAGGTACAATATTAAAATTGTTACCTGATATCGGACACTCAAATTTCTTTAAAAACGATAATGTAAATAGAAATGGTATTATCGTGTCTTTAGAAAATTTGGGTTGGGTGGATAAAGAACCCCTTAAAGACCATTATCGAAATTGGATAGGTAACATATATAAAGGGGATATTGTAGATAAAAAATGGAGAGAATATTTCTTTTGGCAACCTTATACCGATGTTCAGTATGAAAGGTTGCATTTTCTATGCGATAAATTATGTGAGGAATTAAAAATTGATAAAAAAACTATAGGACATAACACCAAATTCACAGGAATTGAAAAATTCGAGGGTATTGTGACGAAAAGTAACTACGACGTGATATTTACTGATGTAAGCCCTGCTTTCGATTTTGACAAATTTAACAAACTATTTGATTATGGACAAACATGACGAAATAAAAAACTTATTGGAAGCATCAAGAAATATGCTTTCATATAATAATAAAATCTTGAGAGAGGATATCAAACACATTAAAAAAAGATATGGTATCTTCGAACAAGAAAGAATGAAAGATATTGATACTGGTTCTGAAATCACTAAAAGAGTTAATGTACCGTCATCAGTTGAAACAGATATTGAATTTGATGCCGAACCAAAAAACAAAAAAGATAAACAACAATCTTACAGAATTTCAGGTGGTGTTCTGACAATGCATGGAAAAGACCAAAAAGACTTACAAATAACTTCTCTTGAAAAACAATCCTTCCAAGAAACTATGGATGAATTTGTAGGGGAAGTATCAGATATGGTCGACTTCAACCCATTGAATGTTTATGAGGATAGTATTGAATGGTCAGGAAGATTAATTGAGTTCGATATGGACTTTATGTATAGAATCGGTGAAACAAACGGTGTTTACGTTGATAGTGAAATGGTTAAAGTTGACCAAGATTTTGATATGATGATAGATAAGTTAAGAAAATTCTACGAAAAGTTCAAATCAAAGTGGGCAAAAATCATAGCACAAAGGAAAAAAACAGATTCATCACCAAATGAGGAGGAGGGACAGTAATGGATAAGTTTTTAAAGTTAGATTTTAAAACTATTATGATAATCGGTTTAGTTATCGTGATTCTTATTTTGCAAATGTGTAAAGGAGATAAAAAAGAGATTAATAAAGGAGATACCATTAAAGTTAAGGGAAAGAAATATGAAGTGGTAGACCACCGTAGAGACACAACATATATAACGAGAGACTCAATTGTTTATAAAAAAGGTAAGGATATTAAAGTGGAAGTTAAAGTACCCGTTTATATTCCTGCAAATGTAGATACACAAAGAATACTTAAAGATTACTTTGCAAGAAGATTTTATACAGATACATTAGATTTAGGTCAAAAATCATTCGTTATCGTCAAAGATACTATTACCGAAAACAAAATTCTAGCAAGAGTTTTTGAATCTTCAATAACTGAAAGAATTATTAACGATACTCTATTTCTTGCAGAACTACCAAAACGACAGATGTTTGTTGGATTTCAAATGGGGTTAGATAGAAAAGATATATTCAATTACGGAGGTTTGAGTCTTTTATATAAAGACAAAAAAGATAAAATTTTCGGATTAGGATTAGGGATAAACACCAATAGTCAACCAACCATTATGGGAAGTATGAATTGGAAAATCAAATTAAAAAAATAAAATGGCACTTTCATCCACAGAAAAAAAAGAAATTGAAACTTTAATCAGAAAAGAAATCAAAGATTTCTTGGGTTCTCAAACCGTAAAACAATTTGAGAATAAACTAATGGACGAAATCGCTAAAGATATTAAAAGAGGAAAACTCGAAAGTGAAATAAAAGAACTAATTGTTCGAAGTATGTCTGAATTCTATGGATTTTTATGGAATCAAAAGACAACTTGGGAAGGAAGAGTAAGGAGGGCTTAATTATGTTACCAAATATTAACAAACAAATAGTTAATAAAATAACTTCAGACCCTGATTTAAATAAAAATATTTCTAATAAGTTCGTTCAAGATACTTTGAGTAATATTAAAAAATATGAAAATAAAGAGGCTACGGCATCAGGAGGTTCTGGGCAATATTCCGCACCACTTTTTGGTGATATGAAAGAAGAGGAAACTAAGAATACAGGTGACTTAGATTTTTATAAATCAAAATACAATTCTGATGACAATAGTTTTACCGCTGCTTATAAAATAATTGATGACACTCCTGAAAAATTTATTGAGGTTTTAAATATCCATGAAATTTATGTGGAAGGTAAAACTTTTTTTGACAAAAAATTTCCATACGACATTAAGATTTTTAAATTCAGATTACCTAAATCTCAAATAGAAATTTTAGACGAGGAAACAGAAAAAGAGGGTTTTAAATTTATTAGGATACCTTATTGGTTAGTTAAGAAAGAACCTGAACAATATAAAATTAAAAGAAAAGACATTAGTAAAAGATTGGATAATAAATACAACGCTCTTCAAAAAAATTTAGAGGGTAAAGTAGATGATTCAGTTGTAGAATACATATCTACCTTAGATGGTGATAAGCAAAGTTTAAGGAAAATAGGGGTTCAAAAAGATGGTGAGATAACCAAGGCGGAAACAAAAGAAGCGACAGGTTCAGGTTCTTCCGGTTCATATGAAACACCTGCGGCTTGGGCTAAGTCGTCAAGCAAAAAGAATTGGAGAGGGGCCAGAAAAACTCAAATACCTGGTGGTAAGTTTGTTGAGGTTAGGAAAAAATGTCAAAAATTTCCATATTGTAATCAAGGAGATATCAAATCATTGAAAATTTTTGAAAACGAAAGAATTGACGAAGTGATAAAAAACATTTCTAAAAAACATAATATAAGTGAAAATGTGATAAAAAACATTTTGTCATATGAACTTGATGTATTTAGAAAATACAAAAAATAAAGATATTTATTATAAAATAAAAAAATATGAAAACATTAAAAAATTATATCGATTCAGTTGTTAATAAAGTTCTTCGTGAATCATTAGAGGAAAAAGCCGATGAAATAATAAACAAATTAAAGTCAGATGTAACGGAAGAAGATGATATGGACGGTTTTGAAGAGTTAGAATTCAACGAAGAAGATATGGAGGAAGGTGAAACATGTGAACAATGTGGCGGTATGATGAGCGAAGGAGAATGTTCAGAATGTGGATACAAAATGGAAGGTTTACACGAAGAGTCAGACCCAACCAGCCAAAGATGTAAATACCACAAAGAAAATTTTGGTCCTATGGATGAACGAACTATTAGATTTTGTGGAAAAGACAAAAAAGAAATGACTGAAAGATTACACGGAAAACAAAAACAATTAGATAGAAACAAAAACAATAGAATTGATAGTGAGGACTTCAAACTCCTAAGAAAATCAAAAAAACATCAAACCGACGAAGAAATGGAAGAGGGTAATGCTTTTACAGGAGCATTGGCAAAGGCAAAACGTAAGGGTGATGATGAATTCGAAGTTGATGGTAAAGAATATCAAGTTAAAGAATCAATTAAATTAACTGAAGAAGAAATGATTGATTTAATTGAGAAAATAGTTAACGAAGAAAAAGACAATATTAAAAAAATGTCAAAACCTAAAGGATTATCAACATATGAAACCGCAATTGGTAAATCAAAAAAAGAAAATGACGATTATATCAAATCTGTAACTAAAAAAATGAAGGATTATCTGAAGGACGCATCTAAAGGAGATTTTAGTTTTGAACCTAAAATATTTCCTAAAGGAAATGGTGAACTTGGTGAAATGAAAAAGAAAACTTATAAAGCAACTCCTGAAGTTGAAGAATATATCGAAAACTTTTCAGCGGCAGGGCAGGAAAATCTCGTTTTTGATGAAATACATCCAAACGAAGAAAAGATGAATGAATACATGGAAGGTTCCTCAATGGCAGGAAATAATCCAGAATGGGCAAATGCGGTTGAAACAGATGTTAACAAAAAAAGAAACAAAGTCAGAAAAAGAAATTTACTTGGTATTTTGAAGAAAAAAGAAGGTTACAATAGACAACCACAACCTGTTTATGATTCTAAAAAAGATAACGAAGATGAAAAAGATGTGGCAAGAATTTTTCAAGCGTTAGAATCAAAAGAAGAAAAAAAAGAAAAACTTATTAATGAGGATATTCAAAAAATGAATAGAATATTAGGTTATAACAAAAAAACCCAATAATCTTCACATATTAATAACTAATATTATATTCTCCATAGGACAAAAACCTATGGAGAATTTTTTTAACTATATATCAAAACCGGTTCACCCCGATGATGTTCAAGTTTGGTTAGATATGAATAATATCATACCTGAAAAAGTTGAATTATATGCAGATTTTGCTAACGGTCTTCACCAACTAATTTTAGATACATATTTGGGTTTGGAAAATGAGAACCACGAAAATGATATTGATATGAGTGATGAGGATAATGCCAAACACTTTGAGTGGTGTTGGAAAAAAACAATCGATAACTTCAATAAAGAAAACCTTAAGTTTTTCTATAAAGGAGAACATTTCGAACACTTCAAATCTTTTTTTGATGAAGTGTTCTATAAACAAAAGGATGAAAAAATTAGAAAACAGATAAAAAGTTTTTTTGAAGACCTTTTTGACTTAAAAAAACCATTCACTAAATCTGATTTGGATATGTTAACCGACCTTTATAAATCACTAGATAAAAATTTAAAGAAGTAAAAACCTTTACTAAACAATCTGAAACACTATTTTTGTGATATAAATAAACAAATTGAATTTAATTTTTAAAAATGGAAACAATCGAAAAAATTAAAGAATTGACAGAATCTCTATCAATTGACGCAGGAAAATTCTATAAAGGAAATAAAAGCGCTGGTACTCGTGCTCGCGGAACTGCACAAGAATTGAAGGAAGTTCTTCAAAACTTTAGAAAAGAAATTTTAGAAGAAAGAAAAAAAGAAAATGCTTAATATTGAAACATTATTTTTATTTATTTTCATATTTTCGACTTTGACTTTATCAAAAACTATTGTTAAAGTTATAAGTGCGGTGTCACAGAAGAACCCCCAACCGGTGTTTAAAAGTGACACCTCACTTTTATTTAATGGATTAGCCCTAACCTATATCATAACTTATTTAATACAAACCTTATAATGACCTTTTATCAAGAACTAGCAGTAATACATCCATATCTACAAAGCGTAAGAAAGTTGAAAAACTATTTGTCGATTGATGTTAACTTCCCAACAACTTGGAAACTACCAAAAAAATATGTCCCTGAAAACTCAGTAGTTGAAAACGAAGCAACAGTTAAAGACCACAGATGTTTCTCTTTCGTATCAGAATTTGAAGAAAAACTTGTTGATGATATGTTAATTAATCTAAATGGAGTAATTAAATACAACAAAGAGAGAGAAGAGAAAGAGAGATTGTTCGAATCTAAAGTCACTGAATTAAAACAAATTTTCGATAAACAAAATTTAGAAAATCTAAAGGGTTTAAGTTTTGAATTAACAGAAAAAAAATTAAGTTTGGATGATGAGCTCACAGAATCAAAATAATACCAAAATATTAGATTGGTTAGAAAAAGAAAAACTAAAAGACAATACTGAATTACTTGCAGATAAGAGAAAGTTTATCGAAGAGATTAGAAAGTTCAGAAAATCAGACTTAACGAATTCAGACGAAATTAAATTAACATTATGGCAGAAAATCAAGAAGACGTTGGGTTTTTAGAAAAATTGGCTCTTATTGCCGACGCTTCACAAAACTTATTCACAGGTAGAGCAACAGTAATATTTGAACTACCAAATATGGAGTTCAGAAAAATACAGAATGAACTAAAAAAAGACTTGTCAGGTGAAAAATTTAAAATAGATATCTCAGGTACCGAGTTTATTTTTCTGATGAATGGTGTTTTACAGGAAATGTCGTCGAGTGACGATAAAGAACCTTTTTAGGGATACCATTTTCCTCCAAAAAATCGTATAAATATTTTCTTTGTTCAAATGTCCAATCTTGAATGAAGATGCAATCCATTTTACCTTTTGATATAAAATCGTTACCAAGGTTATCAACAAATCTTTGGGCGTCCTTATCTGTCTTAAGTGAGAACAGTTTGAATTTTTCCTCGTATTGGACTATTATTTTATTGTTGATTTTGGAAATCATCTTCAAACCAGGTTTAGTAAGGTATTTCCCTATAAACTCATTCACAGAAACCCTTACTTTATTTTGAATATCATAGATTAGTTCCTCTACTTTATATTCAATCATCTTTATAAGTTCAAACTCAGGGTCCTCGAAATCAACTTTAACGTTCCTCCCAAGGTAGTCTTGCATATAAATAGAACTTTTACCACCTTTTCCATACTTAAGTAATCCCAACTGATAATCACACACATAACCATTTTCATATTGTTTTTCAAAAACAACTTCATTTGATTTTTTTTCTAATTTCTTAAAGTATTGATTAACTCTGTCTAAAGTTTTAAATTTCTTTAATATTTTTTGTTTGGTTCTATTCTTGAAAAGAACTACAACATAATTAAATTCCATAGAAATAAAATATTAGTTAAACACTTTAAGTAAACTATATGTCAAATCCTAATTATTACGATGTACTTGGAATCCAAGAACAAGCAACACAAGAAGAAATAAAAAAAGCATATCGTAAATTAGCGATAGAACACCACCCCGACAAAGGTGGGGATGAAAACAGGTTTAAAGAGATTGCTAACGCTTACGGGGTATTGGGTGATGAAGGAAAGAGAAAACAATACGACCAACAGAAAAACAACCCATTTGCAGGATTTAATAATGGAGGAGGTGGACAATCAATGGAAGATTTATTTGCTCAGATGTTCGGTGGAGGAATGGGAGGTCAAAGAAGACAAAGACAAAAACCTGAAAAACTTGTTGATGTAAGTATTACTGTTGTTGATTCGTTTAAGTCAAATCCAAAGAACATAGTTTATAACAGAAAACACCAGTGTGGTGATTGTTCAGGTCAAGGTGGGGAAAGACAACCTTGCACTCAATGTGGAGGTCAGGGAGTTATTAACCAAAGAGTCGGTAATTCAATGTTTATGCAAATGATGACAGTAGAATGTCCTTCTTGTAGGGGTAAAGGACATACGTTTAAAACAACTTGTCATTCTTGTTCAGGTGAAGGTACTAAACCCTCTATGGAACAAATAAATATAAAAATACCACACGGAATAGATAATGGTCAGATAATTAAGATACAAGGTAAGGGAGATTTCCACGAAAATATGTACGGTGATTTAGTTATCCGATTTAATTTACAATCTACAGACAACTTTGAAAAACACGGACTTGATTTAATTTACAATAAGTTCTTCAACTTAGAAGAATTACAAAGTGATAGTTTTGAAATACCCCATCCCGATGGTACGATATCTATAAAGGCACCTCAGGAGTTTGATACAACAAAACCCCTTCGAGTTAAGTCAAAGGGGTTTAAAAATGGTGGTTTGGGGGATATGTACGTAAAACTAAACGTAAAGTTTATCCGAAAACAAAATTAATAATTTGTTTGAAGAAAGCAAAATTTCCGTATATTGACATAATAAACATCCAAACACCAAACCAAGTGGCCCAACTTGTTAAAAGTTTAGGTTTGTTTTTACAAGTTTTACAACCAACCTCATTGGCCTCTTGAGCATAAATCGTTTCCATAAAGTCTTCCATAATGTTTTTTCTCAAAAAATAACCTCAAATTTTTTTTGGTAAAGATTTGGATGGAATGATATTTTTAGTATCTTTGTAAAACAATCAACCACTAAAAACTAAACGACATGAAAAATTTTGAAGGTTTATCTGAACGTCACGTAGCACAAATCATCCGTCGTAAGATGATTCAGAAGGTAAAACCTTCGAGCAAAGTTTATGACCGTAACAAGAACAAGAAGTTAGTGTTTTAATTAGGTTGGGGTTGATATATACCCCACAAAATGCTATACTTCTATAAAAAATATTATGCCAGTAAGTTATATCGGGGGTAAATCCAAAATAGGTAAGTGGATTACCCCCCACTATTCAAAAGACATCAAAACCTATTCAGAGTGTTTCGGTGGCATGTTTTGGTGTTTCTTTAATATGAATATCAATGAGTTCACTAAACTCTCTACAGTAATTTATAACGACTTCAATCCACTTAATGCAAACTTCTTCAGGTGTTTAAGAAATCCCGAACTATTATTGATTGAGATTGAGAAAATACCCTGTCAGGAAAAAGACGTGGCATCAACACCACCTGAATATAAAGAACTATTTGGTACATTCCAAAAGAAACTATTTGATGCTGAATTTAAAGTAGGTATTGAACCTGATTATGAGGTGGCGGCTCAGTATGCTTATATCCTAACACAAGTATTTTCGGGGAGTAAACCTGAAAAGAGTTCATACATTGACCTTAAAGGGAAGTATAAGTCAAAATACCTAACATTCAGAGATAAGTTAAAAAATCCTAATTGGGTTGAGAAGTTTAAGAAAATCCAAGTTGTTGAAAATATGGATTTTGAAGAGTTCATCAAGAAATACGACAACGAAGATTATTACGTCTATGTAGACGCACCTTACTATAAAACAGAGGATTATTACTCCAACCACGATTTTGGTTTGAAGGACCACGAAAGACTAGCAAATACCTTGAAAAATATGAAAGGTAAGTTCTCTATGTCATATTATTATTTTCCACAATTGGAAGAGTGGTTCCCGAAAGACCAATATAGGTGGGAGTCAAAATCATTCGCTAAAGCAGCGGGGGCCAAAAAAGGTGAAAAACAATCTATGGGTGAGGAACTTTTGATAATGAATTATTAATTTTTTTCCGTTTCATAGGTATTTATTTAAGAATAAAACAAAATACAAATGAGATTAGTAAAACTATTGTCTTCAGTCGTAACTGAAAGGTCAACACCTAAGTCCGTGTTGTTAGAAATTTCGGCAAAATTAAAAGCCTCATTGGTTGCAAAATTTAAAGAGCAAACCACAGATTCGTTAGATATTATCGGAGATTATATTGAGGAATTTGAAAAGTATAAAAATGGTCTTCCCGCAGATAAAAGAGATTTGAGTAAGTTTAATTATGGCGAACTCAAAAAAATTATCGACACCAAAAAATTCCAAAAAAAGGAAAAGGATTTATTTAATTCTTTCAAGAAAAAAGAAGAAAAACTTGAGAGAGTTGAGTTAGCAAGAACTGTAAGAAAATTCTTGGAAATCCAATCTAAATTTGGTAAGGTTAAAGACCCTTCCAACTACAAGTTCTTGGATTTTTCTAAATTGGTGAACCAAGTCTACCCAAAATATATCAAAGAAATTTTGATGGATAAGTTTAAAAAGGAAAATACTGCGATTACTGATGACATTTTGGATTATTATATATCAGCATACTTGGAAAACTTTGATGAATTATATTCTCAAATGCCTCCTCCAACACAGTTAACATTCTCAGATTTTGAACACTATATTGATGGAATGAATAAAGGTTTGGCAAATGCAGGAAAATCCTCAACCGAGGACATTGAATTAGTTTATGACGACAATAACTTGACAATTTTCCAACCAAAGACAAGAGACCAGTGTATCAGATTGAAAAATGGTCGTAGTTGGTGTACATCCCGTGAAGGAGGTTCAAACCTATTTTACAATTATAGATTAGATAATAGAAGAACACTTTATTATGTAATTGACCAAGATAAAGAATATTCTGACGTAAACTTTGCGGTGGTTATATTAGTTGACCCAGATGGTGATATGTCATTGGCTGATGGTACAAACTCAGGTAGATATTCAGGACATAATAATATTCCTTGGAGTGAAATTACTCAAAAAATACCTAAGTTAAAAAATTTAAAAGATGTCTTCAAGGCAAAACCTCTAACTGAGGAAGAGTTAGAATTAATTAGTCAAATTCGTAACACAAGAGTAGGTGATAATCCAATTCAAGATTTAGGTTCAGAAGATAGAGCAGAGATGTGGTTGGAAATCAAGTCACCAAGATTAAGTGATGCTCAATTCGGAAACTTAACACCTGTATTAAGAAAAAAATATATTGCATTAGGGCACGATTTGACGGCCGGTATGATTAATGTTTCTGACCCAGAAACTAAAAAATATTATGTTAGTAAACAAATTGACTCAATTAAAACAAAGAGTTTAAGTCAACTTTCAGATTCCGATATTGCAATTCTTAATCTACCGGGTATGACTAAATTAAAAGAAGAAATGAAGTCAAAGTTCGCAACCGATTTCCAATCAGGAGATAATATTACAATTAAGATTCCTGCACAAAAAGAAGGTAAATATATTGCACTTTACGGTTTTGACGCATTAATTAAGAACTTGTCAAGTAATGTCAAATTCTTTGAAATAATTTGTACTGAAAAGAATTATGTTCAATATGACCTACCTTCAGAATTCTGTGATAGATTTACACAATTAGAAACTTTGGTGATGGAGAACATCGTGGCAAGTATTCCTGAAAACATCAGTAATCTAAGAAACCTAACTGTATTAAACCTTAAAGGTAATAAGGAATTAAAAACTTTACCAAGTTCTATATTGAAGATGGGTAACTTAGATATGGTTATTTTAAGAAACGCTCCTGATGACTTTACACCTCCACAAGGGTTTGAAGAATATTTCGAGGATATGGGAGATAATTTCTTTTATAGAACCAAGTTCGATTAATTTTTTTTAATTTTGTGAAATGAAAAATATAAAACTAAATAGTATACTTAGTAGAATATTAAGAGAAGATTCTCGTTTAGATGTTCTAATTGACAAATACACCAAACCAAAAAAAGACGCAGAAAAAGGAAATCCAAAAGCCCTAATGGGGATGGATATATTAGGTCAGATTATTTTCGCTGACCCAACCACAAAAAAACCCGAGGGGACCGACACCTCTGACCTTAGTTTGGAAAACTTGAAAGCGGTTCAACCCGGTCAATATGTGAATTGGATGTTAAAAAACTTTGAAAAACCCGAAGTTGATGAGTCCGGTAACATAGGTAGAGCAAGAGAATTATTCATGGAGGATTTATTCAAAGTAACAGATGATTTAGTTAAATTCACAAAATACAAACAATATTTTCCAGTTGATAAACGAGATATAAATAAGTTCACACCTTCATCTTTATTTACTTTTTTAAATAATTTTGAGTTACCTGAAAGAATTAAGGACAAACTTAAAAAGTCAGAAGTTAAAAAAGAAATTAGAAAAGAGCGAGAAGGGTTTAGACATCCCGGAGCAACAGTTGAATTTGTTGGCGACAACTATACTGTAGTTAAAATAGAAGGTGATAGTGAGAAATCTAGAGAGGCTGCCTCTTGGTATGGTGGATATTATGATTATGGTCAAGGTGAATCAAGATGGTGTACATCACCACCAAATTCATCCCATTTCCAAGGATATATCAAAAAAGGACCACTTTATGTTTTATTAGCAAATAACGATAATGGTAGTGTAGGAGGAAGAACAGGTTTACCTCAAGAGAGATACCAATTCCATTTTCCATCAGACCAGTTTATGGACAGATTAGACCATTCAATCAACTTGGTAGATTTTTTGAACGATAAAGCACCTGACCTTAAAGAATATTTCAAACCTGAATTTGCAAAAGGTTTAGTGTCATCAGGTAATAAGATAGACATTTCTTATCCTAATAGTTCTTCGGGAAAATATATCGCACTTTACGGGTTTGAAGAACTTATTGAAAATTTACCTGAAACAATAACAGAATTTGGGTTTGTTAATAAGTCAAGTCAAAAATTGGCTTGGGAAATTCCGGCAAGTATCGGTAGATTTAAACAACTTACTATGTTACAATTAGATGGAGTTGTTAAAACTTTGCCTGATGAGATTGGTGGATTAACTAACTTATTTATGTTAGTTTTGTCAAACAATCCACAACTTAAATCTTTACCCGCATCAATAGGTAAATTAAATAATATCGTTGTAATGAACCTTATGGGATGTGATAGCAATTTGTTTAAAACATTACCTGAAGAAGTTCAAAAACAATTTGGCACAGAATCACACGCAGAGCAGTTTTACGTTCATAATACAAACTAAAATGAATAACTTAGATGTAGAAATCTATATGAGTCAATTTGTGACTTTCTTTGAGAATAACCCAAACGATTTGTTAGATTTGATTGGGGACTCAGATAAAGAATCATTTTATGATTTAGTTAAAGCACAATGCGAGAAAAATTTTGATTCAGGAGACGAAATTTCTTTAACACAACATCAGATTATAGAAATCGTTGTCAAACTCAAAAAAGTGAATTTGGAAACTCACAAAATGGTAGTCATTGTAGACAAAGTTTTTCAATCAACATCATTTGGAATAATTGGGTTAAATTAATTTGGTTTTCTAAGAAAAAATAGATATTTTTGTAAAATCAATATTCTGTTTTTTATGAAAGAAGGTTCTATTGAATTATATAAGTTCGAGAAAAAAATTTATCAAGTTAGTACATTCAAGAATTACTGTGAAGTAAGGGATAAAGACCAACCATACTCTTTAGAACTCGCCCATTCAAGAAACGGAACATTTCATACTGATAAATTTTATGAAACAGAAGAGGCATTTGTTGAAAACTTCGCGAATCCTTTCGCTTATGTATTAAGACAAAATAAAACAATTGTTGTTGAAAAGATTGGGGATAAAATATCAATCAAAGTATTTCTAACCCAAAAAGCAAGAGAATTAAGTAAAGTATATTTCAGGGAAAGTAGGCGTTGTCATTTCGTTACATATAATGTAAAAACAAACGATTTATATGATGGTTTTATTCATAATTACCACCTGAAAAGAAACAAAAAAAAGTCGCTAAGAAGAAACCAATTTTGGACGCAACCCCTTCAAAATATATCGGACATAATTAGAGGTATAATAAACGAACCGACAAAAAAATCATTAGATGTTATTAAAGAAGTAGAAGATATTTTTAATATATTCATTAATAATATACCAAACGCAGAGAAAAGTTTTCTATATACACCCGATGATGTGTTATTCAAAACAAGAGCCAATATTATGGGAGTAAAACTTCCTGATAACTGGCAAGTGTTTTCAAAAATGTATCCAACACCGACCAAGAAGTTATTAAAAAAACATAACTTTAAGTTCATAGATGCCTTACAAAGTTATTATGAATTGTCAGGTGGTAAGTTTAAAAAAATATTCCATCAGTTGGACCACATCAACACTCAAACTTTAGTGTTTATTGTTGCTTATTTTGGTCCGGATTTTATTAGAACTCAAAGTGCTGAAAATTTAAAAGAAGTAATTAGTTTTTCTGAAAAATGGAATTATGTATATCTTTTAGAAAAACTTAACGAGGTGAAACTATCCGAGTTAGAAAAAAATAACTTTTGGAAAATGTTTGTTCTTTCTTGTGGGGATAATATTAACCTATCTACCATAATTGACCACATAGAGTTAATAATCAAATTAAGAAGACACGGTGAGGACACTAAGTTTAAAGCCAAAACTTTAACAGAGTTCAGAGTAGAACATGCCGATTTCTCTGTACTACTTGAATCTTACAGAAAAGGGATTTGTTATAGATTTTATAATGATAAATTCACCGAAAGGGTACAACAACCAATTTTTGTTAAAGAGTATTACTATCCTGTGTTGTTAACATCAACTGTAGAATACAATGAGGAGTCCTCACATCAATCAAATTGTGTTCGGGGATATGTTGATAAGGTGGCGTCTATTATCATTTCTTTAAGAAAGGGAGATGAGTTTTCTAAAGAAAGAGCAACCATTGAATATAGTATAAACGCAAGAACTGGTAAGTTGTCTTTGACAAATGTTCAGTGTTTGGGTAGGTTTAATAATAAACTATCAAGTGAGTGGGATAAAGTAGTAAGACATTTGGATGAAAGAATGGCAATCTTGGGTAGTTCAAACGTATTTACCTTACCTGAAATGGTTACTAAATTTAAAAACAAAGAACTTTATCAAAAAGCGGTTATCGAACCAAAAGGTAATGTGATTTGGGACAATGAGACTGAAAACACTTTAAATGATAATTTATTTGAAATGCCAATATGAAAGAAGTAGAGTTATTCAAAATAGAACAGGAGTTCCTAAAAAGACAAGATAGATTGTTAAGTGTAATAACTTTAAACGACCTTGAGTTAAGTCCGCTTTTTTTTGAGGAAAACGAAAAATTAGTGGATGAATATGTATATATAGATATCAGTAACTACAGTAAAATCTCTGGTGGTGATATCAGAGAATACATTGTAAAGTTAAAAGAGGGATACTTCCTATACTTCTCAAGAAGACCAAATGATAGTAGATATTGTCTAAAGGTTTTCTTTAGTAGTGATAAGAAATATTCTGATATAATTTATCAAATAAACAGATTAAACAATATAAAAAAATGATTGAATTAACAGCACAACAAGTACAAGAAAAAATTTCAGCAAATGAAGATTTCATTTTAGATTGCTTCACGTTATGGTGTGGCCCCTGTAAGGTAATGATGCCGATGTTAGAAAGTGCGTCTTCACAAATTTCAGGTTTGAACATTTATAAATACAACGCAGATTCTGATAGAGACTTCACATCTAAATTAGGTATAAGAGGTGTTCCAACTATCAAAGGATTTAAAGATGGTAAAGAGGTTTTTAATAAAGTGGGTATTATGCAAACAAACGAAATCATAAATTTATCTAATCAACTTATTAATGGATAAGTTATTAATTGTTTTCACAATGGAGGGATGTCCATTTTGTCAAATAATGAAAGATAGATTGACCGAGGAAGAAATCGATTTTTACGAAAGAGATATTAACGTGTATGAGGAAGAGTACGACATGTTCAAGGAAATAACCGAGAATGATTTCGTACCGGCATTTATGATTGTTGAAAATCCTGACGACGAACCATTCAGTCATTTATTTGCCCCTGAAAGGGACTACAATGAAATTGAAGAAGGCATTGGTATCATCAAGGAACATTTCAACCGTTAAGGTATTTATGTCATATGGACATAATAGTAGATAGACCACAGTTAGTTAGAACGGCATTATTATACCTGAATATGAATTTCGGAGATTTAACTCGAAAAACCAATTCAGAATACCCTAACTCAGTATTTTACGTAAATTCAAATAATGAGGTTATGATGGAAGACGATAAGAACACTGAGCGTGTTTATATTGACAATGACCATATTTGGTCAAAAATTGAATCGTTATTTCACCTTGACTATGATGATACTCAATCAATTATTAAGGTATGGTTGGAGGAGACTTACAAATTGGGGGGAGTAATACCAAAACAAGTCAGAATCGTCTCACGTGTTCGTTGGAGGAGACTTACAAATTGGAATGATTAAGATATTTATGTCATATGGACATAATAGTAGATAGACCACAATTAGTTAGAACGGCATTATTATACCTGAATATGAATTTCGGAGATTTAACACCAGAGAAGTATGAGGATATTAACTCAGTATTTTACGTTAATCCAAGTGATGAACTTATGATGGAATACGATAAGGAAAATGAGCGTGTCTATATTCAAAATGACCATATTTGGTCAAAAATTCAATCGTTATTTCACCTTGACTATGATGATACTCAATCAATTATTAAGGTATGGTTGGAGGAGACTTATAAAATGGGGGGATTAACACCATTGCCATCCTTCATGGATACATAAATGTGTTGGAGAAAACTTATAAATTAGGATGATTAATATATTTATGTCATATGGACATAATAGTAGATAAACCACAGTTAGTAAGAGTAATGTTATTATACCTGAATATGAATTTCGGGGATTTAACACCAAAATCTTATTTGAATATTCCTGATAAAGTATTTTACGTAGATAAACAAGGTGGGACAGTATTAGAATATGAAGAGGATAATGGATTTGAACCAACTGTTTGGGTTGATACAAAACTTCTTTGGTCAAGAATAGAAAACGCTTTCCATCTTAATTATAATGATATACAATCAATATTAAAGGTATGGTTGAAAGAAACATATAATTTCGAGGAAATATCGGTAAGCCAGGCTAGTCTAGGTTTAGATTTTGATTTTGATTTTGATTAAATCAAAGTAAGATTTTTATAAGATTAGTATATTATAAACCCACCTAAAAAAGGTGGGTTTTGTGTTTTTCAGATATTTATAGGTAAATCCTTAAAATGAATACTAAACCTAAAAATATACTAACAGATGAAAACTTTTGTCTTATTTTTGTTATTTTTAATGCCTTCATTGCTTACAGGTCAAAACTACACCATAAGTGGAAATTACACTTACGGACTATCAATCTTTGATTTAGATAACACCTCATTTACTGATTTAAGAAACGAAAGAAGGTTCACATCGGGATATTCTTATGGAGTTTCTATTGGTAAATTTTTTGAAAAAGGGTATTATCAAAAAAAATTTTGGGGTGTTAAATTAGAATTAAATAAATTCCAAAACGCTCAAAATTTTAGAATTGTTCCTGAATCAATAAGTTTAACATCACTTAAATATATTGAAAAAAGAATACAAGTTTATGGCTATTCAGTAACCCCAATTGTAGGATATTATCCCTCCGTTGGTCAGAGTTTATTTATAGAAGCGGGACCTTCATTTAATCAAATAACTAATGATATCCAATCCACAGTTTCAAATTCTTTAGGGTTTGACACCCAATTAACATCTTATGAGTTTAAAAAAATTTACCTTGGATTATATTTAAGGTCTGGGGTTTATTTTAACTTAACTGATTGGTTAGGTATTAATATTGCCTTATTTTCTAAAACAAACATAACACCGATTGTTAACAATAATACTTTTAATAGTTATTTTTTTGGTGGAGATGTTGGTTTGACAATAAGATTTAAAAAATGAGAAAACACATAATAAGTTTATTTTTTTTATTTATAACAAATATTGTTTTAGGTCAGATACCAGGACCTACCACTAATTGGTATTTTGGAACAAATGCGGGAGTAACCTTTAACTCAGGTTCTCCCGTTGCATTAACAAATGGGGTTTTAACAACGACAGAAGGAGTTGCTACTGTATCAGATAACTCAGGTAACTTATTATTTTATACCAATGGAGTATCCATTTGGAATAGAAATCATTTGGTTATGACAAACGGTACAGGTTTATTAGGTGATATATCATCAACGCAATCTGCGATTATCGTACAAAAACCAAATCAATCTAACATATATTATGTTTTTACTTCAGATAACGACGCAGGACCTGATGGTGTACGTTACTCCATTGTTGACATGACTTTAAGTGCAGGATTAGGTGCAGTAACTTCAAAAAACATTTTACTTAAAACACCTTCCTGTGAAAAGTTATGTGCGGTTAGACACTGTAATAATCAAGATGTTTGGGTTTTGTCTCACGATTGGAACACAAATGTATTTACATCTTGGTTGGTGGATAATATTGGTGTTGCTAGTATCACATCTTGGTCAATATCCGGGTCTGTTGTGTCAGGAGTTACCCAATCAGCATACGGACAATTAAAGGCATCACCAAACGGAAGGAAGTTGGCGGCATGTCATTATGGATTAAACAGAATTGAATTACATGATTTTGACCCATCCACAGGTTATGTGTCAGGAGGATTTACCATATCAAACGATGTGGGTATTTATGGATGTGAATTTTCACCCGATGGTAGAATATTATATGGTGGGACAAACCAAGGTATGTTATTACAATGGGATTTATGTGCAGGAACTCAAGCGCAGATACAGGCTAGCCGTAGGGTCATATCAAACGCCGGTGCTTTCATAGGTTCAATACAAAGAGGTCCCGATGGTAAAGTATATGTTGCAAGAAATAATACATCATTGGCGGTTATAAATAACCCCAATGTTTATGGTGTAGGATGTAACTATTTGGACTTATCTATACCACTTGCAGGTAGAGCAGGTAGATTCGGACTACCAAACTTTGCATCATTTTATACTCAAGAACAATTTGTGATTCCGAATCCCGTGATTAATTGCACAACCGCAAGTTTCACAAATCCAATCCCTAATTATACAAATTGTATAACACAAAATGTTCAATATACATACTCTTGGAATTTCGGAGATGGTACAACATCTACTCAACAAAATCCAACTCACGTATATTTATTATCAGGGGTGTATAATGTTTCAGTTACCATAACAGGACCTTGTACATCCACCACAATAAACAAAGTTGTTAACATACCACCTGGTGGTATAACAGTGTCAGTATATACAAATTAACTATGAAAAAAATAATTATTACACTTATTCTTACAGTTCTATCGATTGTAGGATATTCGCAAGTTCCCACCCCCAATCCTGCAAATGGTACTTTTTATTGCCCTAACGAAGTTCAAGTATATGGTGACCAAGTTATTGACCCTTTGGCAACATACTCATTCACAATCTTACCGGCATTTCCTTTTAACGTAATTTCAAATGGAGACCAAATTCAGGTAACTTGGACAACACCCGGGGTTTATACAGTGTCAATTACAAAAACAATAGGTCAGTGTTCTTCAACTGCACAAGCAACAATCACTATTTATCAACCCACTATTCCTGTTGTAATTAACGATGTTTTATGTCAAGGAAATGGAACAATAAACTTGACTGCGAATCCACTTGGGACTAATCCAGTGTATAACGGAGTTGGTGTTACAGGAAACGTATTTGACGCATCAGGACTAGCACCTGGTAATTATCCTATCGCTTTTACTTCTACAGATGCTAATGGTTGTCCGATGTCAGGTAATGGTTTAATTGTAATCACTCCTCCTCCCGCAGTACCGACAATATATACTGACTGATGAAAAACTTGGGGGTTATAAATTCATTCACTTCAAAAGTATTACTCATTTTTGCGGTAATATTTATTTTGTCCTCAGCAGTTCCTGTAGGTGAGGACCCACAGATTATTAGTTTATGTGACACAACATTTGTATTAAAGAAATACACCGTAAATCCACCACCAGGATATCTTAGTAGTTGGTTTGTTGACCCCGAAGAATTAATTATGGGAAGTTCAAATGAAAATACTATAAGTATCAAATGGACTGAACCGGGAAACTATACAATAATTGCTCAGTTCTCTAATGGTAGATGTGTTAGTAGTAGTCAATTAAATGTAATTGTTGAGGGATGTCCTGATTTCACAATATACATTCCAAATACATTTACCCCTGATGGTGATAATACAAACGATGTGTTTGGTGCTTATGGAACCAACCTTGAAGAGTTCAGTATGGAAATATATGATAGGTGGGGAGAACTGTTATTTGTTTCAGACGCTCTTGAATATAGGTGGGATGGATACTATAAAGGTAATCTATGCCAACAAGATATATATGTATTTAAAATAACATACAAAGCGAAAAATTTAATATCCAAAGCAGTTTACGGAAGAGTTCTCCTACTTAATTAAACTACAACAACATCCTCTATTTTGTTTTTAATTAACCAAGGTTTTGTATCCAAAGGATTCTTTAAATCCTCCAATAGGTCATAACTCTCAACAAGTTTTCTTAGTTCACTTATATTTTCTTTAGTATAAAAAGTATCTAATAGTAAACTTAATACATGTTTTTTACCTAATAGTGAGTTCTCCAAATTTAATTTTAAAACTAAATCCTCAATACCTAAACTTGGAAGATATTTGATTTCTATTGAATCAGCGTTTGTTATATTTAAAATGTGATTTGTTACGTATTCACCGAAATAATAATCAAACCTTCCTTTATCTAACCCATAACCGTGGGGGAATTGCGAAGTGATTGTTATAGAAGGATATTCAAACTTAATTTTATCTTTATTGTTTTCAATTTTTCTAATTTCAGAATCCGAATAAATAGGTCTTTCATTATTATAATATTTAAACCACTGACCTTTATATTCGTTCTTAACATTATATGAGATAATATCGATGATGTTTAAATTCTTTATATTATAATTTTGATATTTTTCTAAGAAATTTTTTTTAATTGGTATTAAATCAACTACGTTTGTAAGTTCAGTTTCACCTCTAACAACCAAAAATGGACCGCAATCCAAAACTTCAATCACAGTTGTATGGTCAAAATAACCTAATATGTAATCTGCGAACAAATTAACAAAACCCTTTTTTGAATTTAAATCTATGTATTTCATAATCATTTTTAATAATTAATACGGAAATAAAATAATACTCTAAATACTATTTGACATTTAATGTCTGATATTTTATAATTCTCTAAAACTTAATTATATGACAATAGCGGTTGAAGTAGAAGATATTCTTTGGGGTATGACATCTCGAGAAAAAAAAGAAATGTTTGAAGAACTATTATCAGAACTTGATATCAATTGGGTTATAGAATGTTTGAATGATGCTAGTATAAATACAAAATTTTCAAAATCAGTTGACAAGAACTGTGAAGATGAGTTCAATAAAAAAGTTCTTTCTTTACTAAATAACAGTTTTAAATTAACTCAAGAGGAAGAAGATTTGATATCTAAAATATCTGACAGGATTAATCCTTAAAAATCTAAATATTCGAAAATAGATTCATTGATTAATTTATTCACATTTTTTTGATTAGGATAATCATCAATTCTTAATTCCAAACATTTAACATCATCTGTATAATTTTCAGTATCCTCAACTAAACTAAAGTAATTATTAAAATCATATATCGTTGAATTGAAACCAACATGCGATTCTAAAAAATGTGATAAAATTCTAATAAAATTATCTGTAATATCTACTTTGTATGTAGTATTACGATTGCTCCATACTCCTTTACCGATTCCAAAAGATTCTAATTCTTTGTTAACCTCTTCTGCCCACTCGGCAGTTAATGCTTGATTAAATGCTGTTAAATGACAATTAATTAAAGAATTATAAAATGCCTCAGTCAAAACCTCTTCGGTTATAAAATTGAATGTAGTTTCATCTTTAAACATACTAACAACAATTTCCTTATCAACCCTCAATACTTTATCGTTTCCTAAGGCTTCCGCTAATTCAGGAATTATAGTTTCGTAGATATCGTCAGAATAATTACTTAAAACTATTTCTTTTAAATTTTCCGCAACATATATACAAAATAATCTGAAATTTTCATTAGTTAAAACCCCAACGACATCATTATAAACATCACCGGTAGCATCACTGTAAGGTTCGTAAGTACCATCACTTAATATTCCGTATGCCAAATCATAAGACGAAATCCTTCTAGAATATTCGTGACTACAGAATAATCTACTTAATTGACTATAATCGTCTAAAACTAAAAAAACTCTACCGTTATCGTATACTATATCTCTATAAAGTTGTCTACATACCTGCTCAATAAACTTCTCTTTTAATTCTGGTTTTCTAAAACAATACCAATCAAAAGAATTTTGAGTGTAACTATCATCAAAATCAAAACCTGCTGAAGGGTCAATCAATTCTAACAAACCCCTACTCTCAACTATTTTTAAAAATCTTCGGACACGTTCCCATTCTTCATCATCACCTGTACCAAATGCTGACAGGAATTCTAAATCATTACCTGTATTAAATCTATCAATTAAATTTCTTAATGCCATAAATTTATTTTAATTAAATTCACAAATACCAAAATACTCAATATTAATCTTTCCTAGTATACCTGACAACACACTACTAAATAAAGAACCCTCCTCACCATATTTACCTCTTAGATGATTTTGTACTTCTAATACAATTTCAGTCGCCAATGGGGTTTCGTCGGGTACTAAAGCACCGATTAATTTTATTATCCCTTGGAACAATGGTGCGTTAAATGAGTTATAAAGGATTTTTATCGCCTCATTGACCGTACCAACTTTTAAATCTGTTTTCAGATTTACAAAAAAGTCGTCTATAACTCCAAAAATTGGTGTTAGTTTTGATTTAAGATATGGGTCTAACTTAGATTTATTCTCACCACAATATTGGGTTGTCCATTCCTTATAATCGCTCATATGATTTGCCGGAAAAACACTAACAAGTAATTTAACTATGTTTTGTATTTGGTCTCTGTATTTCCAAATTATCCCTATACCACCCCTTTTATCCGTACCTCTAGTTGGGGTTTGTTTTGTTGTTCCTGAAGTTGTTTGTTCATACAGACCCAATATCCTTTTTTTCTCCTCTTCCGTTATAATAAATTTTTTCATAAATCATGTTTTGATAATAAATATAACAAAAAAGGGGATTTTGTCCCCTTTAATTTCTTTAACCCCTCAATGTCTAATTACTTTTTGTAATACTTCTCAACTGTTTTTCTAACCGCCTCTTGAATTGCACTGTTTTTTGGTGTAGTCGTAGTTGGTGGTTGTTGAACTGGTTGAGGTTGTGGTTGAGGTTGGTTATTTTTGCATCCGCATCCGCCCATAACTTTAATTTATTATTTCGAATTTATGTCCATAACAAGTTTTTCTTATCGACTTGCCATTTCCGTTACTTACTGGTATTCCTCTTAAACAATTTGATATCTTCATTCTAATATGTTTAGGATTTCCTTTTGAGAAACCATTAGATATGAGATAGTTTGCACCATCCACCAAATTATCGAAAATCAAGGTTTCTTCTGAAATTATATTAATTAAAGAATATTTTGTAAAGTTATTATTCTTTGATAAATTGTGTTTTGACAGTTTGATTTTTACTTCAGTGTTAAGAATATTTTTTCTAGAGTCACTTACTTTAGCCAAGTTATATCCAAATGACGAATCATTACTATTGAATTTTTCAATATAGAAATTCTCCCTTTCAATTAAAGTTTCTTTTTCACAATTTTCAAGTACTTCAAAAATAAAATTAGTGTCACCATTTTTATTGAATGAGTTTTGAAGATGTTCGTTATCGTGAATACCTTTATTTAACATCCAAAAATGTTTTGCTCTTCTGTTATCCAAATTAACAGAACTTCCGATATAAACTTTTTGGTCAATCTTGTTTTGTATTTTATATATTCCTATTGTTTCAGACATATAATAATCTATACTCATAAATATTTAGAATTGTGATTTATAAGTGAATTTAAATATATTTATAAATAACATTATGGAAAAAATAACATTAAAAAAACAAGATATAACAAAACTCATACAAGTTATTAAAGAACAAGAGGAAGAACAGGAACCTTCTGACGTTATTGAAGTCACACCTGATGAACTTTATAGATTATTTCCTGCTATTGATTACAATTTAAATGCACTATCAAAGTTAAGAAAATACAGAGATAAAAAAATTGTGGTTAATGGTAAATTGAATGTTAGAGGATTAAAAATCAAATCTTTAGGCCCAATAATTAGAATTAATGGAGATTTGGATATGGTTGATAGTGATATCGCTTCACTAGATGGTGTAACAGTAACTGGTAGAGTTACTGATTGGGGTAGTGAAATGGCAAAAATCAAAGAAAGAAGAAGAGTTGCCGGTTTGTTATTACAAGCCCAATCAAGAAGAGAAGATGATGAATGGTCTTTAGAAAATACGGATGAAGAAGGATTATGTGCACAAGCGGTATTTCAATACCTACAAGAAAATGAAGGAGACGAAGTTCAAACTGAACTTGAGGTCGATAGATTAAGAGAATTAAAAGAGCGTAGAGGAAACATATATTACGACCAAGAACAAGGTAATGATTCAGAAGAATTACAAGATGAGTTAGATTCTATTGATGCGGAAATTGAAGAAATTGAAGAAAAGATTGATGTTTATGCATTGATTCCAAGTAAATACGGTTTTTATGGAAAAATGCGTACATATGAAACATACCAAGGAAATTTATATGGAAATACATACGTAGTATCAACAGAAAGCGATGCCGAAGATGCCGCACTTGATTACGCTAAAGAATACATAGACGAAAACGGAACTGGTGGATTTAATCAAAATTTTTGGATAGACCATTTAGATGAGGGAGGTATTTTAGATTACTTCAGAGATTTTTATGAGGATGATGTCAGAAACAATACTGATGTATACTTCAGTGAAGATGACTTTGAATTAACATCAGAACAAGAGGAGCGTAAGGAACAACTTGAAAATTATATTGAGGAAATGGAAAGTATGTTATCGGATTTAGAAGAAGAACAAAGAAATTTGGAAGATTATGATAGTGATGAATACTATGATTTAGATGAAAAAATACAAGAGGTCCAATCAAATATTGAAACCGCACAAACTGAATTAGATGGAATTGAACCTGATACTGAACCAACTGAAGAAATGATTGATAATAAGGTAGATGATTTGTTAGATGATGTTAAATACGATTATATTGCAAAATTGGAAGAGTTCGGAATGGATGCGGAAGATTATCTTGATAAAGATGGTTTGGCTCAAGCGTGGGTAGATTCTGATGGAATAGGAATTATGAATGGATATGATGGAACCTATGAGACAACTTACGTTAATGACGAAACATATGTTGTAATGAGAACAAATTAACCTTTAATAAATCCCAATATTTTATTATAATTTATTAAAAGAAAAAATATGTCGGGAAGAAAATTAAAAAAAGGTTTTGAGTTTTTATTAAACACAGATTGGTTGTTTCAAACCCCAATTGATTTAGAACATAAACAATATGTTCTTTTAAGTTATTTTCAAAAACTTAATGAACGATTTGATAAATTTGAGGTTTACCCCTCATTTATTGAATTGTCTTTGCATTTTGCCAACGTAAGAACTATGATTGGTGAAAATAAAATGCTATCTACCGATAAGAAATTTGAATACTTTGATGATGAACTTTTGGTATCTGATTTAAAATACAATCAAGTCCCTGAATTAAACATAGATGATAATGGTCAGTACCAAGAAATCTTAAAATATGCAGCACCAAAGATTTACGATTACTTTAATATTGCAAAATCAATATGGGGATTGGTAAACGAAAGTATATCAGTTCAGTTAAGAAGAAACAAAAATGAGTTATCTAAAAAATCAGGATATTTTTATTACCACAACAAAAAAGAAAAAACTCTATATGTTTGGGAATATAAATTAAAGAAAACAAAAGGGTCAGTAGAATATAGGAATTTTTCAAACTCAATATACTCAGGTCCAAAAGACGATTTGACTTTAAATGAAATTATTAATAATTTTAGTAAATGGAATAAGCCAGATGCTAACACAAAATACCCAATCTTTGAAGTTATGGGTGGAGACGAATACCCGTTAGAACAAACACTTTTACCAATATTCAAAAGAAGAATACTAAGTTATATAAATCAATCTTTGTCACTAAAATACGATAGAGTATGAATACAGAAATTACATACGAATTAATAATGAAACTTGTCAATGATAATCCAAATGATTATACTTTGGGAAAGAAAGTAAGAGAACTAATCAATTCAATAAAATATCCCAATGATAAAGAGATTTCTAACGATAGAGGCGATAAAAATTAACCTCACACAAGGAAAATTATTAAAAGACCTATTCAAGGCAGACGCATTAATTTTTGTAGATAAATTATCAACTGAAGTCTACAAACTTTATCAAAATGGATTGTCCGAAAAACAAATTTTAAAACAAATAAAAGATTGGAATATATGAAAACATTAAGAAACAAAACAAACGGAAAACTCGAACGAGTTAAAGACAAAGAAGCCGAACCAAAGTTAAAATACGGGTGGGAATATGTATCAAAATCAGAATGGAAAAATCAATTTAAAACTCCAAAAGTTGAAAAAAATGACGACACAGATTCCAAAAAACAAAGAAAGAAAACTTCTTAACAAATTAAGGAGCCCAATTCACATCTCATTTATTGCTGAAAGCATTTTAGAATGTAACGAGTATAATGCAAAAGAAATACTCAAGGATTACATTGAAGAGGGTGTCATTGAAGAAGTAAAAGACAATAAAAATTTTTATAGAACAAAATCAAATGCCTGAATTAACAAAATTTACACCGGTTGAACCGCTCAAATCAAACAGATTCATTATCAAATTTAACAAAGAGGTAACTGTACCTGAATATCTTTTTAGAAGTTTTAAAATTTATAATGAAGGGGAGAAGTTAATCTTCAAAACAAAAATGTATCAAACCGTAAATTATTCATTTAATCCTGCGGACCTATTCAAAATTACCTCAGTTACGATTGAATATTTAGACCCAATTGGTGAAGTAGTAAATGGATTAAATTTTGATGTTCAGGGTTCAAACCTATCGTTTAAAAATGATTACTCTGATGATAGTCTATCAATGATTGATTTTCAGTTTGTAATTAATCCTGAAACAATGAAGTTAATTTATAAAAATAGTTGATGTATGGATAAAGAAATGGTTAATCACCCCAATCATTATGGCGGTGAGTCAAATCCATACGAAGCCATAAAGGTGATTGATGCTTGGTCATTGGATTTTTGTTTGGGAAATACAGTAAAATACATTTCAAGAGCAGGAAAGAAAAACACCGATAAAGAATTGGAAGATTTAAAAAAGGCGCTTTGGTACTTACAACATAAGATTGATACATTAGAAAAAAGATGATTGAAACAGGAAAAATTATAAATGGGGATTGTGTTGAGGTGATGGAAACATTACCTAAATCATCAATTGATTTAATTGTGACGAGTTGCCCATACGGTGTGGGCATCGCTTACGATGTACACGACGATGATGTTTATTTTGAAGAGTATTTAAAGTTCTCGGAGAATTGGTTAACCCAAGCATTTAGAGTATTAAAAGATGATGGTAGAATCGCGCTTAATATTCCCTATGAAATCAATCGCCAAGATAAAGGTGGGCGGATTTTCTTTGTGTCGGAGATATATCAATTAATGAAAAAAATTGGGTTTAAGTTTTTTGGTATTGTCGATTTAGAAGAAGATTCCCCACACCGAAGTAAGACAACCGCTTGGGGTTCGTGGATGAGTCCGTCGAGTCCATACATATATAACCCGAAGGAGTGTGTGATACTTGCTTACAAACACAAACACATTAAGATAGTAAAAGGTGAACCACAATGGAAAGGGGTTCCAACTCAAATAGAACAAGAGGACGGAACTTTCAAAACTAAAGTAGTTTATCAGGACGAAGATAAGAAAGAGTTTATGGAGTTGGTATTCGGACAATGGAAATACCTGAACGACTCAAGACCAATGACTAAGGCGACCTTCTCAATGGACATTCCAACAAAGGCGATTAAGATATTATCTTATAAGAATGATGTGATATTGGACCCATTTGCTGGTAGTGGTACTAGTTTGGTCGCTGCGGAAATTTTGGGACGACAATGGATTGGTATTGAACTATCACCTAACTATTGTAAAGTTGCTGAGACAAGAGTAAACTACTTTAAAACTCTTGAAGAGATAAAAGAAGACCAACTTTAAGTTGGTTTTTTTATTTTATATCATATTTATTAGATATGAAAAAAATACTTAAGGAATCAGGTATCAGAGATATTAATAAGTTAGCGGATAGATACAAAAAAGCAAAAATATATTTTCACCAAGACCTTGATGGAGTTACTACGGCTTTAGCCATGAAAAATTACTTGGAGAACCAAGGAATCCAAGTTGTTGATACAGAAGTAATACAATACGGAGATAGAGAATTTGCAGTTAAAAAAACTGAATCGGAAGGAGATGTAATGCCGGTGTTGGTTGATTTTGCACACGGTAAACCAATGTTTGTTATTCATACAGACCACCACGATACACAAGCAGGTGCTGAAGATACAAAATCAGTTAGTTTTACACCATCAAGGTCAAATGTTAAAACCATATCACAAACAGTATCACCAAAAGAAATATTCACACCAGAAGACATTGAACTAATATCAATGGTGGATTCTGCAGATTACGCCTCAAAAGACATCACAACAAAAGAAGTTATAACATATCTATTCAAGTTAGATAAAGACAAGTCATTTCAAAGAAACAAAACATTACTTGGATTAGTTACAAACAAATTATTGTTGGCGTTTAAAAACAAACCTGGTTTTTTAGAAGATATTGTTATGAATGCCCAACCATCTTTGATTTCCATACTTAATAATATTAAGGGACAAATGAGAGATAGGGGGTTTGCAAACATTGAAAATTTGGAAAAAAACAAAGAAGGTTACATACAACAAATGAAAAAAAGTCCAAATGTCACTGACTTAGGTAATATCATAGTTCAATACGGTGGAGGTTATATGGTTAAACCCGGTTCGTACGATAGATATACTCCGTTTGAAAACAATCCCGATGCTGACTTTTTGGTAATCGCATGGCCTTTGGGGTTAGTTCAAGCATCTTGTAATCCATTCAAAAAAGAAAGACAACTCAAAGGTGTTAATTTAGGTGAAGTTAAAGATGAGGTATTATCAAAGTGGGAAGGTCAGTTAAAACAAAGACAAATACCTTTATCAACAATTAAGTGGGTGTCCGAAATATCAGTAGGGGAAGGTTCTGTAGGTTTTACGTTTAAAGATTTCGTTGCGATTTACGGAAAAGATTTCAAAACTATGGATAATGGAAAAGAAATTTTGACTGAAATTGGATATTCTATGAACAAACACTTTGGTGAGTTAACAGAAGATGAAAAAGAGTTGTTGGATAATGTTACGGTAAATGCTTGGGATATAATTCAAGCAAATTCTGGTGGACATAAATGTATAACAAACATCTCGGGACTTAATTATTTGGGAAGAGGAAAAAGACCACCATATGAAAAACCAAAATACGGTGATGAGGAAAAAGAATCATACGTCAAGTTTGTAAAAATGATTCAAAGTGAGTTTGTTAATGTTTTGAAACAAAAAATTAACGGGTAACATCCATTTTAATCAAATCACCCTCTTCAATACCTAACCTTTCACAGGTTCCACCCTCAAGTTCCAAAACCAAATCTCCAAAACCTTCGTAGTTTGGACAATTTTTTTCGTAACAAGGCTCGCAGTTTGAATGAATTTTTGTAATTTCGTTTCCATCTATAAAAATTATATCAAGTGGAATCAAACAATCTCTCATCCAAAAAGAATGGTTACCAGAACCCATAAGAAATAACATTCCATCAAAACCCTTGTTGAACCTTTGTTTCATCATACCATTTTGAATGGTATCTCTTGTGGCAGCAATCTTAACTTTGAACTTCGAACTATTTATATCTATAATCATATCAATAAATATAACAAAAAAATGGAATTGAAAAGATATTCAGGTGTTTTAATCAGATGTCAAGACAAGGTATTACTTTGTAAAAGAAGTATGGATGAAGATTCAAGACCTGGTGAATGGTCAGTTCCTTGTGGTCACCAAGAAAAAAATGAAAATAAATTATCCTGTGCCGTTAGGGAACTATTTGAAGAAACCAGTATCAAACTTGAACCTGATGATTTAAAATATATCGGTGGTATCAAAACTATGGATAATAAAAATAATTTTGTGAGGGGGATTATGAGTTTATTTTTGTATGACTCAGATGAAGAAATTGTTCCTGATTTGGTGGGGGCGAAAGATGGTGAAGAACACGAAGATTATGGATATTTTGGATTGGATGATTTACCAAGTCCAATCGGAGATGGTATAACTGAGATAATTAACACAGTATTATTTAAAAAATGGACATAATAGTAGATAGACCACAGTTAGTTAGAACGGTATTATTATATCTGAATATTAATTTCGGAGATTTAACACCAAAGAAAGATAAAGACCAACCAAACTTAGTATTTTATTTAAATGATAATAATCAGGATTTAATGGAATACGATGAAAAAACTGAAGATATTTGGATTGATTATAACCAAATTTGGTCAAAAATTGAATCGTTATTTAGCCTTAACTATTTTGAAGTTCAATCAATTATGAGTATATGGTTGAAAGATACTTACAAATTGGAGGGAGTAAAATGTGAGGCTCAATGGGGGTAGTATTTTGCGTGAGATTAACATTAAAATTTAACATAATATGAACATAATAATAGATAGACCACAATTAGTTAATGTTGTTAAATTATATCTAACAAACACATTCGGAAATTTAACAACAAAAACCACTTTCAGATACCCTAAATCTGTTTTTTATTTAAGTTCTGACAATAAGATTATTATGGAACACGATAAAAAAAATAAAGAGATTTGGTTTGACTATGATAACATTTGGTCAAAATTGGAATCTTTTTTTTATCTTAATAATGATGATATTCAGTTAATTATGAAAGATTGGTTGGAGGAACATTACAATTTGAATAAAGTCACACTGCACGTTGCAGAAACTCTTGAACATCTTTTGTTGGAGGAACATTACAAATTTAACATAAAATGAACATAATAGTAAATCAACCAAAATTAGTTAATGTTGTTAAATTATATCTAAGAAAATCATTCGGAAATTTAACACCAAAAACCGACCCCAAATCTCCCAATTCAATTTTTTATGTAAATTCTGATAATAAGATTTTTATGGAATACGATGAAAAAAAAGAATATGTTTGGATTGATAATTACCTAATTTGGTCAAAATTGGAATCGTTATTTTATATTGATTATGAAGATATTCAGTTAATTATGAAGGACTGGTTAGAGGAACATTACAATTTGAGCGGAATTACACCTCATTCAAGAATACAGCGAAAATGGTTTCGTTAGAGGAGCATTACAATTTGAGCGGAATTACACCCCTCGCCTTTAACGGTTCGGCTTGGTGGAGTTTTAGGGGCATTACAATTTAAATAAAATAAAAAAATGAAAAAATTAAGATGAAATATTCACTTTTTCAAAATATGTTATATTTATCTTATCATAATATCAGCCAACAAACCCCCTATATTTAGTTGGTTTATACGTTAAACCCCACCTTCAGATTAGTTTTTGTTAGGTGGGGTTTTTTATTTCAAATGTTTTTTGTAACTTTGGGGGATGAAACAGACCATAAATATTATTAACAAGAAGGCAAAATTTGACTATTACTTTCTTCGTCAGGAGCAGGCAGGTATTCAATTGGTTGGGTCCGAAGTAAAGGCGGTCAGAGCGGGTCAGGTATCACTCGTTGATAGTTACTGTATGTTTCAAGGAGATGAACTGTTCGTCGTTGGTATGAATATACCGGGTAACAATACCGCATACTCACACGAACCTTTAAGACATCGTAAGTTGTTACTCAAACGAAAAGAGTTGGATAAGTTAAAGAAAGAACTCATTAAGGGTGTAACAATCATACCAACAAGATTGTATTTAAATGAGAGAGGGTTTTTTAAGGTTGAGGTTTCGGTATGTAAAGGTAAGAAAGAATACGATAAACGCAACACAATCAAGGAGAGAGATGTTTCACGACAATTAAATTTGGTGGATTGAAAACGTTTATATATCTTTGTAAAACCAAAAACATAAATCATGAAAGAAACACTTAAAGCAGCTATGATTATTCTTCAAAATTCTACATACGGTACTATGGGTAAAGGCTGTGATGAAGAACTTAAACAAGAAACACTTGAAGAAGCGGCTAAAAGAACTTACCAAAAAGGATTACAAGATGATATAGATTTATCTTTTTATGATGGAGTTAGGTTAGGTTCTAAATGGCAATCTGAAAGAATGTATAGTGAAGAAGAACAATTAAACTTATTAAATAAGTATAACGAGTATCTATTTACTTTCATCGATAAAGATGTAGTTGGTATTGGGGTTGAAGAAGAAGATGTTATAAAATGGTTTGAACAATTTAAAAAGAAGTAAACATGAGAAAAGGAATTGATGATATCTTTTTTGTTGTCGGAGCAGTATTCTGTGTGACAGTGATAATTCTAAAAGTAGTTGTAACAATCTCTAATGTATTTCTATTATGACAACAGGACAAGCAATCTATTTTATCTGTATGACAGGGATTTGTCTATACTTAATTTATTGTATGATTTTTAAAGACGGTAAACTCGGAAAATAATGAAAACATTCTCAATCAAAATACAACACGAAACATTCGGAACACTCATAAACGAGAATATTGCAGATGCGATACAGTTCAAACTTTTCCTAAAGGCAATCCATGCGTCATTGGAACTAAAAGACGACCTATCATTTTTTAACGGAGAGGATTTTCTATTCCATATACCCTTTAAATTTTTGAAAGAGTCCCTTATAATTACATCCGTTAATGAGGTAGAACTCGCCCAACGCATGAAAAGCAAAGTTGAGGCATTAGTGACAAAAGAAACGCGATGAACAAAAAAGTATCTTTGGTAATAATCCCAAAGCCAAAAGAAGAGATTACACAAGGTAAAACAATTATGGGTAAAGATGGTAAGATGACCATTGCTACTTATGACCATACAGTAAAGGAAGAACTAAAATCTGGTTTCACTCCTGTTGAGTATTATTTTGTGGATGACCAACCAATTTTACCAAACAACTACTACATCTCCTATGAGAATGGTCCCACATTAAAAATGCACACCGAAATAGACCACGTACTGAGTAAAGGTCAATTCAAAAAAGGTGAACGTAGGGTGCATCTCACAGAAAAAGATGCGTTTTGGTTTTATAACCCTGATACTAAAGAACATTTTGATTTCGCCCCTTGGCATTTGAATGAAATTGTTGATAAAGGATTTACTTGTTTTGTCAAAGAAAAAGATAATGAATGTAATGGAGAGACATGTTTAAATTGTAACTGTCACGAATTCAAAGATGAAAACTTTATTCCTGAAAAATATAAAGATAAGTTTGTGGTTGTCGTTTAAAGTTCATACATTTGTAGAACCAAAAACGATAAACTATGATAACTGTTGAAAAAGACACCCAAATCACAATTGTTTGTACCTTCGAAGGTCAAAACGACAACGAGTTTTTTGATTTTGATGTGAGTAAAAAAGGAGACGTATTAAGGTCGGAGAATTTATATAATGAACTTTCTTTTGAATCTAAAGTATTGTCTGTAAATTATTTCATCGGTGAAACATTCGTAAAAGGATATTCTAAAATTTTAAATTGTAATTAATATGGAAACACCAATTCAGAAGGCGATAAAAATTTGTGATGAACTTCTAATAGAACTAGAAGTTATGTCAAGAACCAATTATGACGGTGCTCAGTCACGTATTGAAATGGTTCAAACCATATCAAGTAAAATCCGCTCACTTGTTGATGACGAGAAGGAGATGATTAATCAGATTTATTCAAATTGCGAAAAAATTAAAGTTCAGTAATGGTGAAAAAGTTTATTGTCATTTTGTCAGTTGTTTTGGGTTCTATGACATCTTGTCAGAAGGAAGAACCTATAGAGCCTCCTACATATAATCAAATAGACCAACCGCCAACTAACGACATTCCTAAATTTGCTGGCTCCACTTGGGTAATTTATAAGTTTCAAACTCTTCATTTGCTTACACAACCTGAAATCGTTTCTGATACCTTGAGGTTTGTTAACAACACTGAGTTAACTTATAATAATATTGCGTGTGAATACGCTTTTTACCCAAGTGGATATCTGTGGTATTTTGAACTTAAACAAACTCCGAGATTTGTTGGTAGTATAAATGCGTTTTTAAGTGAAGGACCAATCAATTACGGTGAGATTTTACAACAAGAATTTACTAACGTATATATTAGAAATCAAAAATGGTCAGTTTGGATGAAAAAAATAAATTGACCCTATTGACCTTTTAAACCACAATTATTATACTTTCAAAACAAGTTCGTCAAATAAAAAAATTGTACTAATATGGCAAAGTTCCGAAACACAGCAGTCGCAGAGAAATTAGAAAACATCGCACCAAAAGAAAACTTGGTTGCATCAAACTCAGTTCCAAAACCTGATACTACAAATCTACAAGGATTTGAGGCTTACTCTATTGAAAATTGGTTACGACTGATTTCAATATTGAACACCTCAAAACTTGAGAATCAATATTACCGTAGTGAGTCAGAAACTATGAAAGAGTTAAAATCTCTTGTAGATGTCTGTGGTAAAGAGGACCCATACTTCGTGGCTCAGTGTATCGTGTATTCTCGTTGTATCGGTGAGGGTATGAGAAGTATCAATCATTTGGGAGCAGTATATCTTGCACCATATATGAGTGGTAAAGATTGGTCTAAACGTTTCTTCTCAGGTTGGGATAAGAAAGCCCAAAAAGGTGGAACAGTGTTCCGTCCTGATGATATGAGTGAAATGGTTAGTTGTTTTACCACAATTAATGGTAAGTCAATTACGAACTCTATGAAAAAAGGGTTTGCGTCAACTTTGGAGAAACTCGACACTTATTCACTTCTAAAGTATAAGAGTTCAATTTTGGACCTCTTCAACTTGGTACGTCCAAAACAAGATAATTCAAGTGCTATCGTTGAGTTTGAAGGTAAAATGGTTCCAACATTTGAAGCCATCGTTAAAGGGTATAAGGTATCTGCTGACACTTGGGAAGTAGCACAATCAGACGCAGGTCAAGTTGTGGCTCAAGCGGTTAGAGAAGGTAAAATCTCCACTGAAGAGGCGAAACAAGTTCTTACTGAGGCAAAGGCGGAGAATTGGAAAGGACTTCTTACCGAAAACAAACTTGGTATATTGGCAGCGGTTCGTAACATTCGTAACATTATGTTGAACAAACCTGACAGTGATACTATCGACAAGTTGTGTTCTCTTTTGAGTGACGAAGTTGTAATCCGAAACGGAAAGGTAATGCCGTACCAATTAGATATGGCAAACGAAGTTCTAATCGCGGAATTTAACGATTCAAACTCTCGTAAAATATCAAAGGCGTTACTTGATGGATATGAGAAATCTATTCCAAACCTCGCTGAGTTGTTAACAGGTAACAATCTTGTTATGATTGACATGTCAGGTTCTATGGGTACGAAAGTCACCGACCCTAAAAGAAAGACAAACTTTCAATCTACCTGTATGACAAAGGCAAGTCTTATCGGTATGACTATCGCAAAGGCAGTAAACGCTGATGTAATCCGTTTTGGTTCAGATGCTGAGTATGTAAACTACAATCCAAACTCAGATGTGTTTACACTATCTAAATCAATCTTGAAGTCTATGGGTGGAACATCCCTACACCAAGCATGGGCTGAGGCACAATCATCAGGTCGTAAGTATGATAGAGTATTTATTCTGTCAGATAACGAATGTAATGTAGGTTCTACTTATGATGGTTACCGCAAATATGTTGAAAATGTAGGAAACCCGTACGTATATTCAATTGACATGGCGTCTTATGGAACTACGGCAATTGCGGGTCCTAAAGTGAAGTACTACTACGGATATGGTTTTGCAATGTTTGACGATATCGCGAAATCAGAGTTCAACCCGATGCACCACATCGAAAAAATCCGCAAAGTAGAAATCTAATGGGGATTAGTTATGGGGTGAGTGGTTGGTTCACCCCATTTTTTAAAAAAAGAATCAACTCACTTGACTAGTGAAAAAAGTTTTACTAATATTGTAATATAGTTCTTTAAAAAATTGACGTAGTAAGATTAGGGTTACTTCAATATATCGGTTCGAATCCGATATTTACCTCTCGGGGTAAATTAGACAAACGGTTAAGTCGGAATTCTCATAAATTCAAAACAACACCCCTGTTCATCATTCTCGTCACCTTATACTTTAAGGTAGTAAGTTAAGTGTTACTTCGAAATAATCTGAAATGTTCACCAATGACACTTACAATATTCTCCTTAAATCATACTTTTCAGATAGTAATTCAAGAGTTACTTCTACTAATTAAATCAAAGCCCTATATGGGCACTTTACAACGACAGAGAGACAATCTTCGGGTTAGTTTCTCACCTAAACACACTCTTGGAAGAATTCTTCTGAATTTATTTAAAAAGGAGGCCATCGGGTCTCCTTTTTTTATTTTATCCACTATTTATCAAAAAAGGACATACTATGAGTAATATAATGATTTCTGAAGAGCAACTTGCTAGATTGGTAAATAAAATGAAACCAATTAATGAAAATAGAGAAGGTAGTTATATGGCAAAGCAGCAACTGTTTACCATCGCAACAATGGCTCAAAAAATGTGGGAAGCCTTGGAAGAGGGGGAACAATTAGATGATTGGATGGAATCAAAAATTGCACAAGCGGACCAAAGTGTCACTTCAGTTGTTAAGGCTTATTTCTACGATGAAATAACCGACGACCAAAAAGGTATGGGAATGTTGAATTACGACAATTTAGTTATAGGAAAATAAAAACTATGTGTTATGAAACCTCTACAAAAATATTTTAGTTTGTTGGGGACACTTCTTGGACTCTTTTTACCGTTATTTTTAGGATTTATTGCAGGTTTTGATAAACCCTCATTTTCAAGTTACTATTTTTCAGAAGCCAAACTATTTTTTATTATTAGTTTGACCATAATATCAATAAGTTTTGTTACATTATCCAAAACTTGGTTTATACCTTGCATTTCACTTCTCATATTAACATACTTTAATTGTCACGACTTTAGTGTGATACACCAGTTCGCGGCTCATTTATTTTTTGCTAGTTCAATTTATCTAATACTCAAAGATAAGAGATTTAAAAGTATAGGTATTTTAATATTACTCGCAACCCCGATTGTATTTTTCTCAATTTACTATTTTGAACTAATCTCAGTTTTACTTATTTCAATTTTTCACTTATTTTATATACGACTAATTTTAAAAACAAAATGACAATGAGATTACTTCTACTTTTACTTTTAATTCCTACATTCATTTACTCACAGACAATTGTTGAGGTAGGGTATAAACTTAGATTAACTAAAAACAACATTTGGAGTTATGAAACCATAGTTGCTTTCGATAGTATAGCAACTGATGGTCCTGATAATTGTTGTGATGCTCCAACTTTTGGAGGTCCCAATCAAGTTTTTGGTTTACACACCAAAATTAATAACAATTACTACCTATTCAACTTTCTATCAAAATTAACATATGAAAGGTCAGTCCCTTTATACACATTTGCCAATCCTGACACAGGTGAGTTTACTTTAGATGTTGTGGATACTTTTGGTTATGAGACAACAATTTTAAGTGTGTCCGATTCTTTATTTCCCGACCAAAGATTTAATTTTCCGTACACCACAGTTGGACCAATAACAGGACAAAGGTTTACATTACATACAACGGCACCTGTTAAAATTAATGTTACTAATGGTTGTGAAAGTGATAGCGGTGGTACCGTTTTGATTCATAACCCAAATCAAATGTGGACAAATGAATTAATTATAAATGGGGAGATAATCGATTATGATATAGATTCAATCATCAGTAATCTATCAAGTGGAACTTATCAATACAAGTGGTATAACCAAACAGGTAACCAAGTAATTAATTTTCAAGTGAATAACAATCAATTCGACTTTGATTTGATATTACCATTTAACTATTTATGGATTCAAGACCCTGGTATTATTCCTGAAGTATTAATAACCGGTGATTATGACCAAATCATATGGAACTTCGGAGATGGAAGCGAATTGATTTATGACGACTTAAATCCGGTGTATTATTATTCTGAAGTTGGACAATATATATTAAGTGTAACAGTAACGTCAGGAGAATGCTCAAAAACGGTTCAAGAAGTTATCACAATTGATAATGTTTTTGGATTTCCTAACATAAAATTAAAAAACAATGACTATCTATTTTATTATGGATTGGATGGTCGATTACATAGAAAATGAAACCAACAGGACTATTTCTAATTTGGATGACACTAACCATATTACTCACATTTAGTATTGTGGGAATAATATTGTTTGTTCCAAATGGAGCATCACAATCTACTTGGATGCAAATAGGATTAAGATTATTAGATAAAATTGAATAAGATGAACGGATTATCATTATTTATAGAAAAAGGATTCAAAATCGAAAAACAGTCCAAATTGATTAATGGACAAAAAAAAATTAATTACTTGATAGATTCACCAGAATTTGGTAAATTTGAAGTTGATTCTCTACACGAACTAACGAGAGAGAAATACGAAACTTTGAAGCACCAAATAACTAGGTAATATGTCACAACAAGATTTTGAAACTCATTTAAGACCCGCATACGAAAATTATCTGAAAAAACATAAGTCAGAACCTTTTGTTTCTTTGGATGAGTGCGATTTGACATTCGAAGAATTTTTAATTAGAATTAAGAAAGTATACTCTTTTCCAAGAATGTGGGGAATTGATACAGAATTCGTATCTTTGTCCGATGAAGAACGATATAAGGTTTTTTTCTCAAACAATTATGAAACAGGTATGGAGTACAATCCTGAAATGAAACCTGATTATGACAATGAATATTGGGAACCAACTCCAACAAGAAAGATTAAGGTAACTTACAACAACAAGACATTTGAATTTTACGAACCTTTAAATAAACAATAAAGTGGGAAAGATAATATTAGAATTTGATTCAGTTGAAGAATCACAAGAGGCATCAACCGCCTTAGATGGTTGGAAATGGAAAATGGCAATGTGGGACTTAGACCAAAAACTACGTACCATAACCAAATACGCAGTGAGTTTATCCAATCAAGGTCAAGAAGCGACAAGTGAAGAGATAGATTTTGCTGAGAAAATCCGTGAAGAATTACGAGACATACTAAATACACACAATTTAAATTTAATAGATTAATTATGAAAAAAACAACCAATTACTTGATAAGTTATCACGCAGTCATTCTTGCCTTTATATCCTTTTTATTCTCAGTCACATTATGGTTTACCGGACATGAACTTGAAGGAATTTTTGTTGGGATTTGGGTACCATCAATTTTATCACTATCTTTGGTCTTGAAACAAGCAAGACAAAATTTCTCACAGTTTAAAAACAAATCATAATGAAAATAATAATGTTCAGTGTTGGATTTTTAATATTCATTTTTTATATCATAGGATATATGATGATGATTAATAAGCAACATAAAATACAATCACGTAAAGATTACACTAATTACGGAATGGATAAATTGGATGACTTCACTAAGATAGATGTCTGATATAACTAAATTATTACAGGGTATTATAGTTGGTGTATTAGCACAGGCTTTAACATTCTTCCAATTACAAGGACAATTGAAATATACTTTTCTAAAAGACCATTATTGGATTACTGTATTAATTGGAATACCAATATCAATGTGTTTTATGTTTTCGGTAAAAAACCTTGTATTAAGTTTTGATGGTCAATTATGGCCATCAAGATTAATTGGATTTAGCATCGGGGCAATTGTTTTTAGTTTATTAAGTTATTTTATGTTCAATGAACCAATAAACTTAAAAACAGGAATTTGTTTAGGGTTAGCATTCCTAATACTCATAATACAACTTTTTTGGAAATAAAGATATGGACACAATAGAAGATGATGAGTTATGGGATTACTATAGCGGTTTACCAAATCCAATGTGGTATCAACATACCAAAGAAATAGAAGACGAAATTACTCATACGGTTTTAAACCCGGTAGAGAATGAATTACCTGATGTAAAATCAATAAATAAAGATTAATTATGAAATACAGTATCTATTTAGATGACCTTAGAACACCAAAACCTGAAACAGGTGATTGGGTTGTTGTAAGAAACTACGATGAGTTCGTAGAGAAGATTACCGAAATCGGATTGGAAAACATTGAATTGATTTCCTTAGACCACGATTTAGGTGACTCAGCAATGAAGGAGTGGCACACAAATGTCTATCACAACTATACTTTAAACTACGAAAACATCACCGAAAAAACGGGTATGGACTGTACCAAGTGGTTAGTTGAAAAATGGTTAGATGGGTCACCTGTTTGTAAGGTAATGGTTCATTCGGCAAATGCCGTGGGGTCCGCCAATATGCAGGGCTACATTAACAATTATAAACACATTCACAGATTACCACAAGATTGCGTTAGATGGATTGTACCTCACACAATTGAAACAATAATTGATTGATATGAAAAAAGAAATTAAAAAAGGAAATCTGAATTATGACCAATCAGGTAGAGCATATCCCGACAATCCACACATAAAAGAAAATTGGGATTGTATTTGGGAAAAGGATGGTAAAAACTATAAGTTAGTTGGTGATGACGAACATAAGGAGTGGGAAGAAGTTAGACCATCCAACGAAACACTATACTCAGAAATTGAACATCTTATTATCCGATGGACTATTGACGGAACTAAAACTGCGGGTTCTCTTACTAGAGATATAATGAAATTAATAAAAAGTTATGAATAAGGATGAAAATTAATATAGATGGAAATGTTCTACTCCGAAATATGATGTTTTGGAGTGAAAAAACTGATGATGACTGTATTGAAATGGCAACTACCGATGGAAAGTTAGATGCTGAGCAAGCACTTATCAATATGATAGAGCGAGATTTTGCCGTAGATTTTAATAAGGAAGTTATTAAAGGATTAAAAAACTTAGGAACAGATGAATAAAGAACAACTAATTGGGGAAAAATTTAATTTAGATTTAGGGTCATCGGCATCTGTATCAGTGATTGTTAAAGATGTAACAAAAGATAAGGTGATTGTTGAATATCTAAAATCCACACCTGGCAGGATAGAAGAATTCACTATATCAGATTTTGAATATTTTGCAATGATTAAATTAGAAAGTTATGAGTAAAGAACAACAAGAATTATTGGATGATGCTTATGAGAACTATTGGAATAGCCACCCAGATGCAGATAAAATATTTCAATATGAAGGAAGTACTTTCGTAACAAGAAGAATGACTGAGGACGAGTTTGTTGATATGGTTAAAACTGATGATGAGTTCTCTGAAAAGTGGGGATTAAAGATTGAGGAACGAGAGTTGAATGATGATGAATTAAATATAGCCAATCTATTCAAACAAACATCAAACAAACTAATCACAATAACTTACAACAATAAAAAAATAGAAAGTTATGAATAAAGAACAACAAGAATTATTGGATGAGGCTTATGAGAATTATTGTAAGTCATTTGAGAACCAAACACTAATTGAACAATATTCTTTTGATACCGACCCAATGATTCAATTAATGTTTCTCAACAAATGTAAAACCGATACAGAGTTCTCTGAAAGGTGGGGATTAAAGATTGAGGAACGAGAGTTAAGTGACGAGGAGAGTATTTTTCATTATGAAAAAGAATTATATTCACCGTTAAGAATTATTGACCCAAAGATTCCTGTTATGCCAAACAAACTAATCACAATAACATACAACGATACTAAATTAGAAAGTTATGAATAAAGAAGAAATAATCAAAGAAGTAATTTCAATATTAGATACATCTGATTATGTAGACCCAGCAGAGCATTTATATGATGGACTAAAACAAATTAAGAGAGAAATAACATATTCCACTGTACATGATTTTCTTTGGGCGTTAGAATCTTCAACGGTAATTGATGTTGATGGAAAAGTGGCTGAGTGTGCTAAGAAAATAAAACCGTTGTTAGCCGATATGACTATTGATGAAGCGTATGAGAATTACTTACAGCACTATTATGATGAATATAACGAAGAACAAAAGAAAATCCAAAAAAATCCTTTATATTGGATGGAGATGGAATATACAAATATCAGACCATATCCAAAAGGAGAATTCATCAACAAATGTAAAACCGATACAGAGTTCTCTGAAAAGTGGGAATTAAAGATTGAAGAACGAGAGTTGACGTGGGATGAAAGTAACGAATATTATAATAATCATCAATCACTTAAAGTTCCTTATTTAGGATTAAAAGTACCAACCCGACTAATCACAATCACATACAACGATAAAACAATAGAAAGTTATGAGTAAAGAAAAAATTATTTTAATTCATTATATCAATGTAGGTAATATTGATGGTAATAATGTGTCAGAAATGATGGAAAATGTTGTTAACAAATTCTCTCCAAAGGAAGAAGATAATATAATTTCATATTGGATACCAGTTAGAGAAGGTGAAACAAGAGTAGAATGTATAAATCCTAAACTTGTATCACAAGAAGATTTCACGGAAGCGAAACGAGTATTAGATAGAAATCAGGAAATTGTAAATGATATTATTAATTGGAAAAACAAAACAATAGAAAAATATGAATCTGGCAGATAAATACTATATTCAAAACATACAAAAAATTATGAGTGAGGGCTCTTGGGATGAAAAACCCAGACCCAAATATCCTGATGGAGAACCCGCATATTCAAAATTCATAACAGGGGTGTTTGAAGAATACGATATATCAAAAGGAGAGTTTCCCATCCCAACTATAAGAAATACCGCAATTAAGACAGGAATAAGAGAAATATTTTGGATATATCAAGAACAATCTTCATCACTTGATGTTGCCCACAAAATGGGAATTAATTGGTGGGATGAATGGGACATTGGTGATGGTACAATCGGTCAAAGATATGGAAGAACGATTGCCAAATACCAATTGATGGATAAGTTATTGAGTGGTTTATTGAAAGACCCATTTAGTCGTAGACACATAATCAATATGTACCAGTATTCGGATTTGGAGGAAACAGAAGGATTACATCCTTGTGCTTATGAAGTTTTGTTTTCGGTAAGAAAGGGTGACGACGGATTAATTCTTGATATGACATTGATTCAACGAAGTAACGATTACATTGTCGCAGGTTATATTAACAAGATACAATATGTTGCCATTCTAATGATGGTTGCCGAACATTGTAACTATAAAGTCGGTAAGTTTTGTCATTTAGTTCAGAATCTACACATCTACGACAGACATTTTGATGCGGTTTCCGAGTTATTAAATAAAGAACCATTGGATATCCAACCAAAATTAATACTGAAAGAAAATAAGAATTTTTACCATTATACAATAGATGATTTTGAAATTGTCGGAACGGAAGGTATTACTAAATTAAATTCAAAATTAGAGTTGGCAATATAAGTTATGGAAAGACAAATAGATTTCAAAAAAGTCATAACAGACATTTCTGTAAAACTACCTACAATACCATACGATAATGGTGACATATCAGATATTGGAAATGAAATAGGACTTGCAGTTGGGTATCATATTGAAAATATGACTCAAGAAGAAATTAATGATTTAATCTCAGGAATAAGACACGGTATAAGTTTAACAAACGGAACACATTAAATTATGAAAACAGAAGAAGAAATATTAAAAAAGTATGATGAGATGTTAAAACATACTGAACACGTAATGCGTAATATAGAAAATGAGTCAGAATTAACAAATCACCAAATTGAAGTAATGATTTGTGAGCAAAACGCTCAACATCAGATGAACGCTTTAATGCGTTGGGTATTGAATATTAAACAATAATGTAATATATTTGTTTTATGGCAAAATTAGAAACACAATACGAAAACTACTTGAAAGAAGTTCCAACCTCAAATCATACATTTGATGAATGGTTAACAGAAGTTTGGGAACCTGATATGGAAGAATTATTGGATTGGGATGTAACTTTACAAGACGGATTAGATGATATTGAATAATGAGTATAACAAAAATAAACCTAGATAAAGAAAACCGAATGTTACGGATTGGTTTTGGAAAACACTATGGAACTTGGTTTTTCAGAATTGAC
>Ga0315905_10000391_pt1 | contig 48473 bp, 41 predicted proteins | sample LakEriMetagenome_5_FD_203522 | JGI IMG/M metagenome (GOLD analysis project Ga0315905, IMG submission 203522) | Freshwater fungal communities from buoy surface, Lake Erie, Ohio, United States - Buoy 4 MA121 | ecosystem: Environmental > Aquatic > Freshwater > Lake | place: USA: Lake Erie, Ohio...
GAAACGCGCCAACAAGGTCGCGCTCGCCGCTTATGTACGCCAGACGATGGGCCTCAGGCTCGATCCCGATGCGCTGTTCGACGTGCAGATCAAGCGCATCCACGAATACAAGCGCCAACTGCTGAATCTGATCGAGACGGTCGCGCTCTACGACCAGATTCGCAGCCACCCGGAGCGCGACTGGGTGCCGCGGGTGAAGATCTTCGGCGGCAAGGCGGCTTCGAGCTATCACAACGCCAAGCTGATCATAAAGCTCGCCAGCGACATCGCGCGGCGCGTGAATGCGGACCCCTCGGTCGGCGGGCTGCTCAAGGTCGTGTTCATGCCCGACTACAATGTTTCCAAAGCCGAGCGGATCATTCCAGCGGCGGACCTTTCGGAGCAGATTTCGACCGCAGGCATGGAAGCCTCGGGCACCGGCAACATGAAGTTTGCCCTCAACGGCGCGCTCACCATCGGCACGCTCGACGGCGCAAATGTCGAGATCAAGGATCGCGTGGGCGACGAGAACATAGTGATCTTCGGCCTCACCGCTGATGAAGTCGCCGAGAAGCGTGCCGGAGGCTACAATCCGCGCGCGGTGATCGAGGCGAGCCGCGAGTTGCAGCAGGCTGTCTCGGCCATCGCGACTGGGGTGTTCTCGCCCGATGATCCGACGCGCTATGCCGGGCTCATGGGCGGACTCTACGACCACGACTGGTTCATGGTCGCCGCCGATTTCGATGCCTATCACGCGGCGCAGCGCCGGGTGGACCGCATGTGGGAAGACCAGGCCGGTTGGCGCACAAAGGCGATCCGCAACATCGCCAATGTCGGCTGGTTCTCCTCCGACCGGACCATCGGCGAATATGCGAGCGAGATCTGGGGGGTCGGGGCAGCCTGATGAAGCCCTCCCCTGCCGCGCTAGAGGCCCTGCTGAACGGGACCCACGCCGATCCCTTTGCCTTGCTGGGGATCCACGAGGGACCGGGCGGCGCCTTTGCGCGGGCCGTTTTGCCGGGGGCCGAGACGGCCGAGGCGCACACACTGGGCGGCGAACCGCTGGGCACCTTGACGCGGATCGACGCGCGCGGGTTGTTCGAGGGTCCTGTCCGGGGCACGCGTCAGCCGGTGAAGTATCGCTGCACTGCAGGGCCGCACGAATGGTGGCAGACCGATGCCTATTCGTTCGGGCCGGTGCTGGGGCCACTCGATGATTTCCTGATCAATGAAGGCACGCACCTCCGGCTGTTCGACAAGCTGGGCGCGCATGTGATTGATCACGAGGGCGCGGCGGGAGTGCATTTCGCGGTCTGGGCACCCAATGCCGAGCTCGTTTCGGTGGTCGGCGAATTCAACGACTGGGATGCGCAGCGCCATCCCATGCGGCGGCGGGCCGATATCGGCGTGTGGGAAGTGTTCCTGCCCGATATCGCGCCGGGGCCCGCCTACAAGTACCGCGTGGTCGGCCCGGGCGGCGCGGTGCAGCCGCTGAAGGCCGATCCTTTTGCGTTCCGTTCCGAACTCAGGCCTGCGACGGCGAGTGTGATCGATGCGCCGGATCTCCACGAATGGGGCGATGCCGACCACCGCGCCGCCTGGGCGGCAACCGATCCGCGCCGCGTGCCGATCTCGATCTACGAGGTCCATCCGGGGTCGTGGCAGAAGCCAAAGCCAGATCAGGGCGACGGGCGCGAATTCTACTCGTGGGACGAACTGGCCGACCGCCTGATCCCCTATGTCGCCGAAATGGGTTTCACCCATATCGAGTTTCTGCCCGTCTCGGAGCATCCCTTCGATCCGAGCTGGGGCTACCAGACGACCGGCCTGTTCGCGCCGTCTGCCCGTTTCGGCGAGCCCGAAGGCTTTGCGCGGTTCGTCGACGGTGCGCACCGGGCGGGCATCTCGGTGCTGATCGACTGGGTGCCGGCGCACTTCCCGGTCGATGCGCATGGCCTCGCGCGGTTCGACGGCACGCACCTCTATGAACATGCCGACCCGCGTCTCGGCTTCCATCCCGATTGGCAGACCGCGATCTACAATTTCGGGCGGCGCGAGGTGCGGGGTTTCCTCGTGAACAACGCGCTTTATTGGGCAGAGCGCTATCATGTCGACGGCCTGCGCGTCGATGCAGTCGCCTCGATGCTCTACCGCGACTACAGCCGCAAGGATGGCGAGTGGATCCCAAATGCGGAAGGTGGGCGCGAGAACTGGGAAGCGGTGGCCTTCCTGCAGGCGATGAACCGCGCGGTCTATGCCAGCCACGCCGGGTTCCTGACAGTGGCGGAGGAATCGACCAGCTGGCCAGGCGTGACCCAGCCCACCGACGCCGCCGGACCCCCACGCGGGGGGCTGGGTTTCGGGTTCAAGTGGAACATGGGCTTCATGCACGACACGCTCACCTACATGGCGCGCGATGCGGTGCACCGGCGCTATCACCACGACGAGATCACCTTCGGGCTGATGTATGCTTTCAGCGAGAACTTCGTGCTGCCGCTGAGCCATGACGAAGTGGTCCACGGCAAGGGTTCGCTGCTCGGCAAGATGAGCGGGGCGGATGCCTGGCAGAAGTTTGCCAACTTGCGCGCCTATTACGGGCTGATGTGGGGCTACCCGGGCAAGAAGCTGCTGTTCATGGGGCAGGAGTTTGCACAAGGCCGCGAGTGGAGCGAGGCGCGGGAGCTCGACTGGTACCAGCTTGAGTTGCCGGAGCACGCCGGGGTGCAGCGCTGGGTCAAGGACCTCAACCACGCCTACCGCACCCTGCCGGCGCTCCACGCGCGCGACTGCGAGGACGAGGGCTTTGAATGGCTGGTGGTGGATGATGCCGCCGCCTCGGTCTTTGCCTGGGCGCGCAAGGCACCGGGCGCGCCCACCGTGGTGGTCGTCAGCAACATGACGCCGGTGCTGCACGGGCACTACCGCCTGCCCTTCCCGCAAGATGGCCGGTGGCGCGAAGTGCTCAACAGCGATGCGGCGATCTATGGCGGGTCGGGCCAGGGCAATCTGGGCGGAGTGACGTCAGAGCATGGCGCGGCACTGGTCGTGCTGCCGCCGCTTTCGACCGTCATGTTCGTGTTCGAAGCATAAACAGAAAACCAGGGAGGGAGAAGGTTCATGCGCGAAAGTTATGGGCAGCCGCTGGCGCGTGACGCTATGGCCTATGTGCTGGCGGGCGGACGCGGCAGCCGCCTGTGCGAGCTGACCGACAACCGCGCCAAACCGGCGGTCTATTTCGGCGGGGTCAGCCGGATCATCGATTTCGCGCTTTCCAACGCGATCAATTCGGGCATCCGCCGCATTGGCGTCGCGACGCAGTACAAGGCGCATTCGCTGATCCGCCACATGCAGCGCGCGTGGAACTTCATGCGTCCCGAGCGCAACGAGAGCTTCGACATCCTGCCCGCCTCGCAGCGCATTTCCGAGCATGCCTGGTATGAAGGGACGGCTGATGCGGTCTATCAGAACCTCGACATCATCGCGAGCCACGCGCCGAAGTACATGGTCATCCTTGCGGGTGATCACATCTACAAGATGGACTACGAGCTGATGCTGCAGCAGCATGTCGCGACCGGCGCGGACGTGACGATCGGCTGCCTCGTGGTGAAGCGCGAGGAGGCCAAAGGCTTCGGCGTGATGGCGGTGGACGACAAGGCGGTGATCACCGATTTTGTCGAGAAGCCCGAGGAGCCGCCGTCGATCCCCGGCGATCCCGAGCATTCGCTGGCCTCGATGGGCATCTACGTGTTCGAGACAAAGTTCCTGTTCGAGGCGCTCCGCCGGGATGCGGCCGATCCCGATTCCAGCCGCGATTTCGGCAAGGACATCATTCCCGACATCGTCAAGAACGGCAAGGCGGTGGCGCACCGCTTCACCGACAGCTGCATCCGCGCAGCCGAGGAAATCGGCGAATACTGGCGCGATGTCGGCACGGTGGACGCCTATTTCGAGGCGAACCTCGACCTCACCGATGTTGTCCCCAAACTCAACATGTATGATCGCGACTGGCCGATCTGGACCGATCAGGTCGTGGCCGCCCCCGCGAAGTTCGTACACGATATCGAGGGGCGCCGCGGCATGGCGATCTCCTCGCTGATCTCGCAGGACTGTATCGTCTCGGGCGCAATCGCGCGGCGGTCGCTGCTGTTCACCGGCGTGAAGATGGGCTCGTTCTCCAGCGTCGATGAGGGCGTGATCCTGCCCTACTGCAACATCGGCCGCGGAGCGCGGCTTTCCCGCGTCATCCTGGATTCCGGCGTCCGCATTCCTGAAGGCCTGGTGGTCGGCGAAGACCCGATCCTTGATGCCAAGCGCTTCCGCCGCACCGAGAGCGGCGTGTGCCTGATCAACAAGGCGATGATCGAGCGGCTGAAGTGAGCTTGTCCCCACAATTCTGCCCCATCCCTGTCCGGGGGAGGCCGGGTGCGGGTCAGGGGTGCTTGCCGGCTGGGCCGACCTTCCTCCCCCAGCCCCTCCCCGCGAGGGAGGGGAGCATTCCAGCGGGTGGCCTGTCATGAGCCTGCAAGTCCTGTCCGTCGCCTCCGAAGCCGTGCCACTGGTCAAGACCGGCGGCCTTGCCGACGTGGTGGGCGCACTGCCCGAGGCGCTGGCGCCGCACGGCGTGACAATGACAACCCTGCTGCCGGGCTATCCGACCGTCACCGCCACGCTCGGCAAGAAGCCCAAGGTCCTGCACCGGTGGGAGAGCCTGCTAGGCGAACCGGCGCGACTGCTGGCGGGCCAGATCGGCGCGGGCCGCAATGGGGAACAGGCGCTGCTCGTGCTCGATGCCCCGGGGCTTTATGCGCGTGATGGCGGGCCTTATGGCGATGCCACGGGGCGCGACTGGGGGGACAACTGGAAACGCTTTGCCGCCTTTGGCCGTGCGGCGGCGGATGTGGCGGGAGGCGTGATCAAGGGCCTCGCCTTCGATCTGATCCATGCGCACGATTGGCAGGCGGGGATGGCGCTGGCCTACCAGCGTTTCGCACCCGCAGGGCCGCAGCTGCCCTCGGTGATCACGATCCACAACATGGCGTTTCAGGGGCACTACGGCGCGGATCTGTTTCCAGCGCTCGGCCTCCCGCCGCAGGCCATGGCGATCGACGGGATCGAGTATCACGGCGGAATCAGCTTCCTGAAAGCAGGGCTTGCCTCGGCCAGCCGCATCACCACCGTAAGCCCGACTTATGCGCGCGAGATCCGCGAACCGGGCTTCGGCATGGGCCTGGAGGGCCTGATCCGCGCGCGGGCAAGCGACGTCAGCGGGATCGTCAACGGGATCGATACGGGCGTTTGGAACCCGGCCGGCGACTCAGAGCTGAAGGCCGCCTACTCCGCCAAGGCACTCGGCAAGCGGGCGGCGAACAAGCGCGCGCTGGAGGCGGAGTTTGGGCTTGAGAAGGGGGACGGCCCGCTGTTCATCGTGATCAGCCGGCTGACGTGGCAGAAGGGCATGGACGTGCTCCTGGAAGCCGCCGATCACCTCGTCGGCATCGGCGCGAGGCTGGCGCTGCTGGGCTCGGGCGATGCGGCGCTGGAAAGCGGATTTCATGCCGCTGCCGCGCGGCACCCCGGGCGGATCGGGGTGCGCATCGGCTACGACGAGGCGCTCTCGCACCGCATGCTGGCGGGGGGCGATGCGATCCTTGTGCCGAGCCGGTTTGAGCCTTGCGGGCTGACGCAATTGTACGGGCTCGCCTATGCATGTGTGCCGGTGGTGAGCCGCACAGGCGGGCTGGCAGACACCGTCATCGACGCAAACCTCGCCGCGCGGCAGGCCGGCGTCGCGACGGGGGTGCAGTTCGACGGCGTGCGCTGGCAGACGCTCGCCGATGCACTTACCCGCACGGTGCAGCTGTTCGGCGACCCGGCCGCCTGGCGCAGCCTTCAGCGGGCGGGGATGCGTGCGGATTTCTCCTGGAGCGGCAGCGGTCTTGCCTATGCCGACCTCTACAAGAGCCTTACAATAGCGCCATGATTCTCACGATTCCCTCCTCGCCCTTCACTGATCAGAAGCCCGGCACTTCGGGCCTGCGCAAGAAGGTCCGCGTGTTCGCGCAAGCCAACTATGCGGAGAACTTCATCCAGTCGGTGTTCGATGCCGTGGCGCCCGAACCGGGCTCGACGCTCGTGATCGGCGGCGACGGGCGTTACCACAACCGCACCGTCATTCAGGCAGCGATCCGCATCGCAGCGGCGAATGGCTATGGCCGCGTTCTGGCGGGGCAAGGCGGCATTCTATCCACCCCGGCGGCAAGCCACGTGATCCGCAAGTACGGTGCGAGCGGCGGCCTGATCCTCTCCGCCAGCCACAACCCCGGCGGGCCGGAGGAGGACTTCGGCATCAAGTACAACATCGCCAATGGCGGCCCTGCGCCCGAGGCGGTTACCGACGCGATCTTCGCGCGCACCAAGACGATCGACCGCTGGCTGACGGTGGAGGCGGCGGACGTCGATCTCGATACGCTGGGCGTGCAGACCGTGGCCGGCATGACAGTCGAGGTAATCGACAGTGTGGCCGATTGGGCCGACCTCATGGAGACGCTGTTCGACTTTGCCGCGATCCGCGCGGCGGTGGCCGATGGCCTTTCTATGGCGTTCGACGCGATGCATGCGGTGACGGGGCCCTATGCGATCGAGGTGCTGGAGAAGCGGCTGGGCTTCCGCCCCGGCACGGTTCACAACGGCGTGCCGCTGGAGGACTTCGGCGGGCACCATCCCGATCCCAACCGCGTCCATGCAAAGGCGCTGTTCGACCTGATGTTCTCGCCCGATGCGCCGGCGTTTGGCGCAGCTTCGGATGGCGACGGCGACCGCAATTTGATCGTGGGCAAGGGTATCTTCATCACGCCTTCGGACAGTCTCGCAATGCTGGCGGCCAATGCGCACCTTGCGCCGGGCTATGCCAAGGGGCTGGCGGGGATCGCGCGTTCGATGCCGACGAGCGCGGCGGCGGACCGGGTGGCGGAAGCGCTGGGCATTCCGGCGTTCGAGACGCCGACCGGGTGGAAGTTCTTCGGCACGCTGCTCGATGGGCATCTGGCGACAATCTGCGGCGAGGAGAGTGCGGGGACCGGTTCGGACCATGTGCGCGAAAAGGATGGGCTCTGGGCGGTGCTGCTCTGGCTCAATATCCTTGCCGTGCGGGGCGAGAGCGTAGAGGCGATCGCGCAGGCGCATTGGGCACAATATGGCCGTAACTACTATGCGCGGCACGACTATGAAGCGCTACCCAAGCCTGTGGCCGAGGCGCTGATGGCGGCGCTGGAGGCCTCGTTCCCGGCGCTGCCCGGCAAGACTTTCGGCCCGCTCACAGTGGAACAGGCAGACAGCTTTGCCTATGACGATCCGGTCGATGGATCCCACAGTGCCAACCAGGGCCTGCGCGTGCTGCTTGTGGGCGGATCGCGCATGGTCTTCAGGCTTTCGGGTACGGGAACCGAAGGCGCGACGCTACGGCTGTATCTTGAGCGCTACGAGCCAGCGGGCGGTGTGCTCGATGCCGATACCGATGCCATGCTCGGCGATCTGATCGCGGCGGCCGAAGCGATTGCCGGGATCGCCGCGCGCACCGGCCGCACCGCGCCCGACGTCATTACGTGACCCAGCTGTCGGTGCGCGCGCCGCGCGCCGAGGCGGTCATGCTCTGTCTGTTCGACGGCGAGGTCGAGACCCGCGTGCCGATGCTGCGGCAGGGTGATGACTGGTTGGCAAAGGCCCCTCCCCCCGGCACCCGCTATGGCCTGCGCGCGGCGGGCTACTGGGCGCCGGAGCGGGGGTTGCGGTTCGACCCCGCCAAACTTCTGGTCGATCCGCGTGCGGTCGAGCTGGACCGCCCCTTCACCTATAGCCCGGCGCTTTCCGAATACGGAGTCGATACCGCCGCGCTGGTGCCGCGCGCCGTGATGCCCGGTGCGCTGCCGGACGTTCCCTTGCAACCGCCGTTCTTCAGGCGCGGCGGACTGCTCTACGAAGTGAACGTACGCGGCTTCACCATATTGCATCCGCAGGTGCCCGCGGCGCAGCGCGGGACAGTGGCGGCGCTGGCACATCCGGCGGTGCTCGCGCATCTCGAAAGGCTGCACGTGAGCGCTGTGGAGCTCATGCCAATCACGGCGTGGATCGACGAGCGACATCTGCCGCCGCTCGGGCTCCGCAATGCGTGGGGCTACAATCCTGTAGTGCCGATGGCGCTCGATCCGCGGCTGTGCCCTGGAGGCGTGGCCGAGCTGCGCGAGACAGTGGCGGCGCTGCACGCGCGCGGGATTGGGGTAATCCTCGATCTCGTGTTCAACCATACCGGCGAGAGCGATGTGCTGGGGCCGGTGCTGAGCTTTCGCGGGCTCGACAACGCGGCCTATGCCCATACGCCCGATGGCAGCCTGATCAACGATACCGGCTGCGGCAATACGCTCGATTTCGCAAATCCCGCCGTGCGCGCGCTGGTGATCGAGAGCTTGCGGCACTTCGCGCGCCATTGCGGGGTCGACGGGTTCCGCTTCGATCTGGCGACCGTGATGGCGCGCGGACCAGGGTTTGCCGCGGATGCGCCGATCTTTGCCGCGATCGCCGCCGATCCATGGCTCGCGACCCGCGTGATGATCGCGGAGCCGTGGGATATCGGGCCGGGCGGCTATCAACTCGGGCGGTTCCCGGCGCATTGGCTCGAATGGAACGACCGCTACCGTGACGATGTGCGCCGGTTCTGGCGGGGTGATACCGGCGTGGGCCTTCTGGCGACGCGGATTGCGGGCTCATCCGATATTTTCGGCAAAGACTGCCGCGCGGTGAATTACCTTGCCGCGCACGACGGCTTCACGCTCGCCGATACACTGGCCTACGAGCATCGCCACAACCATGCCAACGGCGAGGACAATCGCGACGGGCATGGCGAGAACTTCAGCTGGAACAACGGCGCGGAAGGACCGACGGACGATCCCGCCGTGCTCGCGCGCCGCGCCGCATTGGCGCGCGCGATGCTGGGCACGCTGTTCGTCTCGACCGGCACCATAATGCTCACCGCGGGCGACGAGTTCGGCCGCAGCCAGCGGGGCAACAACAATGCCTATGCGCAGGACAACGCTGTCACATGGATTGACTGGGAAGGCCGCGACCGCGCGCTGGAGGACCATGTCGCGGCGCTCGCAGCCTGGCGTGCCGCGCGGGACCTCGCGCAGTTTCCCGAAGGCGGCGACTGGCGCGCGCTCGATGGAGCGCCGATGGATGCCACGCGGTGGGAGCACCCGGCCACGCAGGGCTTCCTCTGGCAGGACGAAAACGAGGTGGCACGATCAACGGGATTGGGGATCGATCGCGCCGCCCCTTGGGCCGGGCCTCGCGGGGACAGAGGGCCCGGAAACTGATCAGGCGCGCTGCCAGACTGGCGCCGGATCGATTGCTTCACGGATCGTAGGCTCGGCACGCAGCGTTTCCTGCACCACCGGCCGCGCCTCGGGCAGCAGCGTGTTGAGCAGCAGGCGCGCGAATGCCCAGTCACCCAGTTCCGACGCGGCGTTGATGTGCCCTGCCATCCCCGCATCGGCGAGGCGCGAAGCCCAGCGGCGCGCAAGGCGGCGCGCCTGCGCCATCGTCAGGTAGGGATCATTGCGGCTTGCAACGAGGACCGAGGGAAACGGCAGCGCGTGCTCCGGCACCGGCGCGAAGCGGGTGAGCCGCCGATCCAGCGGACGTTCCTCGACATCGGGCGGTGCGACGAGCAGCGCACCGATCACCTTTCCACCCTCCGCCGGCCCGCCGGGCTGTTCGTACTCGGCCCACCACGCCACCGCGAGGCAGCCGAGACTGTGCGCGGCGAGCACAACCGGTCCTTCGGCGCGCTGGATCGCGAGATTGAGCTTGTTCACCCAAGTGTTGCGATGCGGATCTTCCCACAACCCCAGATCGACCCGGCGGCAACGCGGCAGGTGCGCTTCCCACGTCGATTGCCAGTGGCCGGGGCCGGAGTTGCCGAGGCCCGGAACGGTCAGGATCACGGGTTCGGCTTTGTCAGACAAAGCATTGTTATGATAGGCCATATTCAGTCTCCGCAGAGGTCATGGCCGGTCGACTCGGTGCACGTCCCGACAGACACGAGCTTAACTCAACATAATTTGTAGACAATAGCGCCACGACGAAGCGCGCGGCGATTTCGTCGGGGCGATGCCGAGCCTCAGAACGCGCGCCCGAAGCCGCACTTGTCGCGCGCCTGCGACAGCCCGTCGCACAATCACGGAAGGCAGGGGCCTTGGCCATAGTTTGGCCGCATCCGTGCTTGCAGATGGGCTGGCCGATCGCCATCCGCACGCGCAAGTCAGCACAGTATGGGCCCGGCGCTGTAGGATACGCATCGCCATGTCACCCTGCCGCCCGTTGCGTCTGCTCACCCCCGCGCGGCACGTGTGTCTTGCGGCGGTGCAGCATGTGGTGGTACCGGCGCGCGTATGACCACGTCAGCGCTCTCCTCATCCGCGACAGGACGGCGACTGCTTGTTTCAATCCACGATGTTTCGCCCCGTTTCGAGGCGCAGGTCGATATGCTGGCGGAGCGGCTCGCGCGCCATGTCGGAGAGGCGCGGTTCGCCATGCTGGTGATCCCGGACCACTGGCGCGGCGCGCCGATCGCGGGGAATGCCGCCTTTGCGGCGCGCCTGCGCGGCTGGGCCGATCAGGGGATCGAGATGTTCCTCCACGGCTGGTCCCACAAGGACGAGACACCGGCGACCGAAGGCCTTGCCGCGATCAAGGGCAAGCACATGACCGCGGGCGAAGGCGAGTTCCTGAACTTGCCGCACAGGGAGGCCCTCGCGCGGATGCGGGATGGCCGCGCGCTGGTGGAGGACGTGATCGGCCGCCCGGTTGCGGGCTTCATTGCGCCGGCCTGGCTCTATGGCGAGGGCGCCCATGCGGCGATGCGCGAGCTGGGCTTTGCGCTTGCCGAAGACCACATGAAAGTGTGGCGTCCGGCGAGCGGCGAAGTGCTGGCCAAGGGGCCGGTGATCACCTGGGCGAGCCGCAGCAAGGCGCGCATCGCAAGCTCGCTCTTCGCCGCGGCTCTGGGCCGGGCTGCCCTGCCTTTCACCCGCACGATCCGCGTCGCGGTGCATCCGGGCGATACCGAAGTGCCGGTGCTGCTGCAGAGCATCGACCGCACGCTGGCGCGCTTTGCGCGCACGCATGAGCCTTCGCGCTATGCGGCGCTGGGCGGCGCGACATGAACGCGCTGTCGGCTGCCAGGACCGGGGATAGGCCGGCTGGTACGCGGCCACTGCGCATACTGACCTTCCTCCACAGCTTCGAGCCCGGCGGCGTCGAGCGCGTGGCGCTGCGGCTGCATGAGGCCTGGCGCACGCAAGGGGTCGATGCACGGCTGGTGCTGGGGCGCACGGCAGGCGCGATGAAGCGTGAGTGGCCGGGACTTGGGTTCGAAATACTGGGCAGCGAGCGCATCCCCAGCGCGCATTGGGAAACGCTGTGGATGATCTTCCATCTACCGCGCGCGATCAGGCGGATCCGGCCCGATGTGCTGTTCTGCGCGGGCAACTCCTACACGGTGGTCGCGGTCGCCATGCGGCTGCTGCTGGGCAAGGCCTGTCCGCCGGTTGTCGCCAAGATCAGCAATGATCTGGCGCGCGCCGATCTCCCTGCCCCCGCCCGCCCGTTCTACCGGCTTTGGCTGCGCATCCAGGGGCGGATGCTGCAACGGCTTGTAGGCATGGCGCCGCCGATGCGCGCGGAGATCGGCACCTTGATGCGCGCCGAGGACGCGCGGATCGCGGTGATCGACGATCCCTCGCTGGCCGAGGCGGATATCCAGCGCCTTGCCGCCGCGCGCGAAGCCGCGAAAGCCGCGCCGCGAAGGCCCGGCAGGCACTTTCTAGCGATCGGGCGGCTGGCGGCGCAGAAGAATTTCGGCCTACTGATCGATGCCTTTGCGCGCATGGCGGGGCCGGATGACCGTTTGGCCATCATCGGCGAGGGCTCCGCGCGCCGCGCGCTGGAGGCGCAGATTGCGCAGGCCGGGCTTGGCGCGAAGGTGCGTCTACCGGGCCACCTGAGCCCACTCGATGCCGAGCTCGCCATCGCCGACGCCCTCATACTTTCCTCGGAATATGAAGGCGTTCCTGCCGTTGTTGCAGAAGCGCTGGCAGCAGGTCTGCCGGTGGTCTCGACCCGGTGCAGCGTCAGCATGGAGGACATGCTGGGCGGCGGGCGGTTCGGCCTGCTGGTGCCGGTAGGCGATGCGGCTGCACTGGCACAGGCGATGGAAGACATTGCCACGTTGAAATTTGACGAAAGCGCTGCGCGCGAACAATCGCGCCGGTTCACCGTAGAGATAGCTTCGCATGGCTATCGCGCGCTGATGGAGGACCTCGCTCGTGCTTAAACCCGATGGCGAGGCAGGCTCCTCGAAGGATATCTCACCGATGGTTCCACCCGATACGCTCGCCGAAGCCCTGCCCCCGGTGCTGCCCACCGCGCTGCCGTCCACCGCGCCGCTCGAGCGCAGCTTGCGCAAGTGGAGCGGCTGGGTAGGCCCGGTCATCTCGCTCGCCATTCTGGTTGCCGTGCTGTGGCAGCTGCGCAAGATCGACTGGGGTCATGTCTGGTCGATCGTGCCCACGTCGCCCTGGATCTGGCTGGTGCTGGCGGCGAGCTATTTCGCCGGGCCGGTGGCCGACTGGGTGATCTTCCGCAAGCTGTGGGGAATCCCGGTTTCGGGCATCTTCCCGCTGCTCAAGAAGCTGATCGGCAACGAGTTGCTTCTGGGCTACGTCGGTGAAGTCTATTTCTACGACTGGGCGCGCCGCCATGTGCGGATGGAAGGCTCACCGTTCGGCGCGGTGAAGGACGTCGCGATCCTTTCGGCGCTGGCAGGCAATATCATGACAGTGCTGCTGCTCATCTTCACCTGGCCGATCATCAGCCAGCTGGGGCTGGATGGCGCAGGCAGTTCCGACGGGCACGTGCTGGCGACCTCGATCGGTGTCGTGCTCGTCACCAGCCTTGTGATCATGTTCTTCCGCAACGGGCTGCTCAGCCTGCCGAAGGCGGATCTGGGCTTTGTCTTCGTCGTCCATACGCTGCGCATCGTCGCCAATACCGGTCTCTCCGCGCTCGCCTGGCACCTGATCCTGCCGGGCGTGGGCATGGGCTCGTGGCTCCTGTTTGCAACAGTTCGGCTTCTCTTGTCTCGCCTGCCGCTTATTCCCAATAAAGACATCGCGTTTGCCGGTATTTCGACACTACTTGTCGGCAGTCAGGTTCAGACAAGCGACATGATTGCCATGATATCGCTGCTGATCGTGGCAACGCATGTGGTTTTGTTCATGGGATTGATACTGCTTGATCTGGTGCAGAAGGAGAAGAATGCTTGAAACGGGCCCTCTTTCTTTGCGGCGCGCTTGCACTGCTCTGCGGGGCAGCCCCGATCCCGTCGACGCCTGACCTTGGCAAGGCCGAGGGCCAGTGCCGTCCGGGCGAGACCGGGCCAGCTTTCCTTGTCGATCTGATGGGCCTCAAGGACCGCACCGGGCGCGTGAAGGTTGAGGTCTATCCGGCGAACGACAGCGATTTCCTGGCCGACGACAACGTGCTGGTGATGGCGGGCAAGACCTTCCGCCGCGTGGAAGTGGCGGTGCCAGCCGAGCCGACACCGCACGTCTGCATCCGCCTGCCCGGCCCCGGCACTTATGCCGTGACCGTGCTGCATGATCGCAATGCCGATCGCAAGTTCAGCCTGAGCCAGGATGGCATCGGCTTTTCGGCCAATCCGAAGCTGGGCTGGTCGAAGCCGAAGGCAAGCACCGTAGCAGTAAATGCCGGGGGCGGACTGACCTCGTTGCGTATCGTGATGAATTACCGTACCGGGCTGTTCTCGTTCGGGCCGCTCAAGAGATCGTAGGTACTCCCATGAAGCTCGTCGATGTCTGCGCCTTCTACGCGCCCAAGGGTGGCGGCGTGCGCACTTATGTTGACCGCAAGCTGAAGGCCGGCGCGGCGCTGGGCCATGAAGTGGTGGTGATCGCGCCCGGTGAGGAAGACCGCGTCGAGGAACGCGGGGCCCGCGCGCGCATCGTGTGGCTCAAGAGCACGGTGTTCCCGCTCGATTTCAACTACCGCTATTTCAGCGACGTGCCCGCGCTCTATGCCGCGCTCGACCGCGAGGCGCCGGACATGGTCGAGGCCTCCTCGCCTTGGCGCAGTGCGAGCCTTGTCGGCGAATGGCGCGGCACCGCACCGCGCGCGCTGATCATGCATGCCGATCCGCTGTCGGCCTATGCCTACCGCTGGTTTGACGGCGTGGCACCGCGCCCGGTGATCGACAAGGCTTTCGATCGATACTGGCGCCATTTGCGCAAGCTCGACACGCAATTCGACATGATCGTGAGCGCGAGCCAGGGCCTGTCCGACCGGCTGACCAACGGCGGGCTTGCGGGCGTGGTAACCAATCCGATGGGCGTCGATCCGGGCGTGTTTGCCCCCGGCATGCGCGATGCGCGCGTGCGCAAGGGGTTGCTCGGGCTTTGCGAGCTTCCCGAAGAAGCGACGCTGCTGATCGGCGTGGGCCGCTTCGCGCCCGAAAAGCGCTGGCCGATGCTGGTTGATGCCGTGACGGCAGCGGGCACGCGGCGGCCAGTGGGATTGGTGCTGGCGGGCCAGGGCCGTGATCTCAAGAACATCGAGAGGCGCATCGCCGGCAATCCGCATATCCGCATCCTCGCGCCGATCGCCGACAGGGCAGAACTTGCGCGCGTGATGGCGAGCGCAGACGCGCTGGTGCACGGCTGCGAGGCGGAGACCTTCTGCATGGTGGCCGCCGAAGCCCGCGCCAGCGGCCTTCCGCTGATCGCGCCCGATGAAGGCGGTGCGGCGGACCAGGCGCGCGCATCAGCAGGCTGGATCTACGAATCCGCCAATGCGGCCGCTGCGGCGGAGACGATCGTCGAATACTGCATCGCGCGTGAAAGCGGGATCGACGGACCTCGCGCCCAGATCCCGAGCCCGCGCGTGATGGACGATCACTTCGCAGAGCTGTTCGCCAGCTACGCACGGCTGGTGCGGGACAACCGCAACAGGCCAGGTCCGCGGCGAGCGGCGTAAACGGCGATCAGCCGGATGGCTGGAGCACAGCGGAATCGAACACGACGTGTTCCTCAACAGCCATGCCATCGACAATGCGCATGCGATCGATGCCAGGCCAAGTGCGGGTTTCAGCGCCGATGCGCGCACTGGCCTGCCAGAAGATATAGAGCAGATCGCCTGACCCCGCGCAATCGAGGGGCGTAACCTCGAACGCTTCCGTCGAGCCGAGAATACCGGCCATGACATCGATGTACTCGGTGCCCGAGAAGCTGCCGACCCCGCTGAAATGGATCACGGCATCGGGTGCGATGAGTTCCGCGACGCGCGGACCCGTGGGCGCCGCCCAGAACGACTGGAAACGGGCGAAGAAATCGGCGTGTTCGGCGCTGAGCGCGGTGATGGCGGTAGCAGTCATGGCGATCTCCCTGGCGTGCCCCGAAGCCGTGGGACCACCGCTCAAATTTATGTGCGGAACGCACTTATTGGTCAAGTTGATATTTGTGCTCAACGCACATATCAACGCAGCGATGAGCCATCGGACTGCCAATCTCCTCGGCGCGCTGGGCCTCGCGGTCGCCGACCGCATAGGCGAAGCAGCGCGTCAGACCCTGAACCATGCGGGCGAAACGCCGGCGGCTCTGGTGGTGATCGGCTACGGCCTCGGCCCCTCGAACGACCAGTTGCGCCGCATCCTGGGCCTTTCGCATCCGGGCACGGTGCGGCTGGTGGACCGCCTCGTGGCGGACAAACTGGTCGAGCGCCGCGAGGGGCGCGACCGCCGCGCGATTGCGCTGCACCTGACCCCGCAGGGTCACGCCTTGCGTGAAGCGCTGCTCAACGAACGTTTGGCGATGATCCGACCGGTGCTCGCCCCGCTCAGCCCGGACGAGCAGGACACGCTGGCGGTGCTGCTCCACAAGCTGCTTGCAGCCCTGCCGACAAGTGACCTTGAGCGCTGCACCCTGTGCCGCATGTGTGACAACCGGGTCTGCAGCGATTGCCCGATTCCAGCGGACTTTCGGTCCGCACCCGCAGCATAGACCGCCCAAGCACCTTTTTCACTTCATCGAATGAATGGAACGACATTGTCCGGGCTCTCCGGATAACCGGCGCGCGTTATCTCGCTTGCGACAAGACTGGTCATGGCCTTGCCGCTACCGGGCGCGTGCTGATTGCCGCGCTCGCCTTTCACGCCCATTTCGCCGATCGGAACCAGTTCATCCACTTCCTGAAGAACTTCGCCATGGTGGGCGGTCTGTTGCAGGTCGCGGCCTTCGGCTCGGGCCGGGTCGGGCTCGACAGGCGCTGAGCGGGCCGCGTCTGCTGCCCAAAAGAAAACGGCGACCGGATTGCTCCGGCCGCCGTCCTTCTGTGTGCAGCTTCTGCGGTGATCAGAAGTTGACCGTTGCCTCGAACCCGAAGGTGCGCGGCGCATTGAAGTTGCCGTAATCACCCAGAACGTTGCCGTTCGCGTTGGAACGGCGATAGACGAAGCTGTTGTCGAGCAGGTTGCGTGCCCAGGCCGACACGGTCAGCTTCTGACCGTTGTTGCTCATCGGGATGTCTGCGAGCGCGATGCGGCCGTTTACGACGAAGGTCTTGTCCGCCTTCACCGGTTCGTTGTCGAAGGTATAGGCCGCGTCGGCGTAGTTGCCGTCGAGGTGGAACTTCAGCGTCGTCCCGGCAGAACCGATCGGGTAGTCATAATCGATCGTACCCGACAGCGCGTTGGCCGGCGTGTAGACGATGAACACATCCTGGAAGATCTGCGCGGTGTCGGTCGGATCGATTTCCTGATTGAGCTGTTCCTGCACCGTGTTCCGCGCCGGCGGCACCTTGGTATAGGTGTAGACATAGGACACACCGAGCGCGAGGCCGTCGACCGGGCGGACGTTGAGGTCCGCCTCGACACCGCGGATCTTGGTGGTGCCGAGCGCGTTCACGGTTTCAAGCGTGTTGCGCACGGTGCCATCGGCCTGCGGCACGAAGAAGTTGAAATCCACCTGGCTGTTGGAGCGGTCCATCATGTAACCCGCGAGGTTGAAGCGCACCTTGCGGTCAAGCAGTTCGGTCTTGAGGCCGACTTCGTAGGACTTGACTTCTTCCGGCCCGAACGAGCGGTAGTCGATCGAGCGCGAGCTGGCACCGCCAGCGCGGTAGCCGGTCGAGTACTTGGCGTAGAGGTTGACTCCCTGCGTCACGTCATAGGCCACAACCGCGAGTGGATCGAAGCGGTTGTTGTCCTGCTTGAAGGTGAAGTCGGTATTCTTGCCGTTCACGGTGAACAGCAAGCCGTTCTTGCGATCCGAAGTGTAGCGACCGCCGAGCGTGATGTGCAGCGGCGAGATCGGCGTCCAGGTCGCCTGGCCGTAAGCCGCGTAGCTCTTGGCATAGGCAATGCTGGCGCGCGCCGTGGGGGCGAGCGGATACTGGCTGGGATCGTTGATGGTGGAGCCGGTGGCAAGCTGCGTCACCGGATCCGAAACCCACTTGTTGGTGTTCGGCGTGCGGGCCGCGTCGTTGGCGCGCTCGTTGAAATAGTAGAGGCCGAGCACGTAGTCGATGTTCGAAAGCGAGCCGACCGCCTGCAGTTCGGTGCTGAACTGGCGCTGGTCGAGGATGGCGAGGCTGTAGCGGCTGAAGTTGCCGTTCGGCACATAGACCGGCGTGCGCTGCGCACCGCCCGAATTGTCCCACTGGTCATCGCTCACGGTGCGCCATGCGGTGATCGAGCGCAGCTCGAGGTCGGGGCTGACCTTGTACTTGATGGTCGAGGTGAACCCTTGCGTCTTGCCGACCGAAACCTGCTGCGGCACGCCGATATCGGCTACATCGAGGCGATCGAAACCGTACGTCACCATGCTCGGCAGCGGAGCGACACCCTTGGTCTTGAGCGTGGCGTCGGTGTACCAGGCCTTCTTGGCGCTGTCGTAGACCGTGCCGACGGGCAGGCCGAGCGGGTTGTAGTTCAGCAGCTGGCTGTAGAAGGGAGTGTTCTCGTCGCGGCTCTTGTCGAAGGCGAGATCGACAGTGAGGCCATCGACCGGCTTCCAGCGCGCAGCGGCACGGCCCCCGTAACGGTGGAACTGGTTCCAGCCAGCCTGACCGGCAAGCGGGTTCTTGGTCGTCGCACCCTGATGCATGACCACACCGTCGAGCTTGAACGCAACCGAGCCGAGGGGCGATTCGATGGCGGGCAGATCAAGGTGCAGCTGGCCGGTATAGGAGCCATAGTTGCCAAAGCCTGCGGTCGCGCGGCCGCCGAATTCGCCGGTGGGTGCCTTGAGCACCATGCTGAGCGCGCCGCCTTCGGTGTTGCGGCCGAACAGCGTGCCCTGCGGGCCTTTGAGGACTTCGATGCGCTCGATATCGAACAGACCGGCGTTGAGGCCGTGCTGGCGGCCGAGATAGACGCCATCAAGGTAGACGCCGACGCCCTGCTCGCGCGCGGGCTGGTTGGCATCGCCCGGGACGATACCGCGCAGGCCGATGGTGAGAGCGGACTGACGCGCCTCGAAGGTGGCGACGCGCAAGGACGGTACAGCGCCGTCGGCAAGATCGATCAGGCTCTGCACGTGACGGTTCTTGACGTCTGCAGCGCCGACCACCGAGATCGAAATGGGGGTCTTCTGCAGGTTGGTTTCACGCTTGGTAGCGGTGACGACGATTTCCTCGATCGGCACGCCATCGGGCAGGCCGGCCTCGGGCGCGGGGGCAGCCTCGGAGGCCTCGGGCGCGGCGGCGGCGAAGGCGGGAGTCGCTGCGAGTGCGATGACGCCCACCCCGGCCAGCAAGCCGGTGCGAAGGGTGTTTGCGAGTTTCATGAATAACCTCAGTTAGCGGGTAACGGTCACAACTGAGGCGGCCTCTAGGCACATTAGATGACATTTTTTTGACATTTAGACACACAGCGTCACGGGAAAACCGGAAAAATCCGTCTCTCTGGAAACAGTGTGGCCCAGAATCCACGGAAATATATAATTCTTGAAATACACTGAGCACAGCGCCTTCCAGTCAGCCTCGGTTCAGGCTCTATCTTTAGTGATAATCTCGCTGAACGGCAGTCCGTTGGAAACGTCCACGGCATCGCAGCAGCGTACTTGCCGACTCGCTGCAGGGCTCACAACGGCCAGTGGCACGCAAGCCACGCTTCGTCGCAAGGCTGCTTCCTTGGGGGTTGGATGATCAACCTTTGCCTGCCTTAGTCGATCCTCGGATCGCAACCGCATTCAGGATCTGCCGGGACAATGATGATCAAGCGGCGCCAGCTTATCGGCGCCATCACCGGAACCGCCGCCGCGCTCGCGCTGCCGCGCAGCCCGCTTCGCGCGCAAGACGCCGAGCTTCCCGGTGGAACCTTCTGGGGCACGGTGCCCGTTCCCGACGCCGACGCACCGACAGTGCAAGGCCAATCCGTGGCGATCGCCCGCTCAGGCATCCTGCCGCTCATCCCGCGCGCGCTCGCCGCGCTCGACAAGCATAACGCCGTAATCGCGGTGCGCGACCGCATCGGCATCGTCGATTTCTCCCAGCCCTCGCGTGAGGCGCGCTTCCATATCGTCGATCTGGCAAGCGGCACGGTCTCCGCGCCGCTGCTAGTGGCCCACGGCAAAGGGTCTGACCCGGCCAATCGCGGGATTGCCGAGCACTTCTCCAACCAGATGGGCTCCGACGCCTCCTCGCGCGGGAGCTACGTGACGGGCGAGCTCTATTATGGTCGCCACGGCCGCTCGCGCCGGCTGGTCGGGCTCGATCCGGACAATGACCGCGCGCTCGAGCGCGGCATCGTGATCCATGCGGCGAGCTATGTCGATGCCTCCCTGGTCGCGGTGCAAGGCCGCATCGGCCGCAGCCAAGGCTGCTTCGCGGTGAACCCGCGCGTGATCGCGCAAGTGCTCGAACAGCTCGGCCCCGGCCGCCTGCTCTTCGCGACGAGCTAGGCGGGCTTCTTTTGCAATAGCGCCATCCGCAGGCACCGGCAGACGACTTCGTCGCGCTGGTTCAAGGCCTCGTGCGCAAAGGTCACGATCCCCGCATCGGGGCGGGACTTGCTGGCACGCAGCTCCACCACCTCGCTGGTCGCGCGCAGCGTATCGCCGAGGAACACGGGCTTGGGCATGACGAGCTTGTCGTACCCCAGATTGGCGACGAGCGTGCCCACTGTGGTGTCCCCCACCGAGAGCCCGACCATCAGCGCGAAGGTGAATGTGCCGTTGACGAGGATCTGCCCGAACTCGCTGGCACGCGCCGCTTCGGCATCGATGTGCAACGGCTGCGGGTTGTGCGTCATCACCGAGAACAGCAGGTTGTCCGTCTCGGTCACCGTGCGGCGGATTTCGTGCGCGAGCTTGTCGCCCACCTGCCATTCATCGAAGTAGCGGCCTGCCATGTTCCCAATCCCTTCTTAGTCCCCCTCCCTTCAAGGGGAGAGCCGGGGAGGGGTTACGACATCAGCGTGCACGCGCCCATGCGCTCCCCATCCCCATCCCCTCCCCACCAGGGAAGGGGGCAATTAGTCGTCCGCCTTCTCCACCCGCACCAGCAAGGCTTCGACTTGCACTTGCGAGCCCACCGCCACAGTGAGTTCCGCCACCGTGCCATCAAACGGCGCGGTGAGCGCGTGTTCCATTTTCATCGCTTCGAGGACGAGCAGCTTCTGGCCCTTGGTGACGGTATCGCCAGCCGCGACTTCGACCGCGATGACCTTGCCCGGCATGGGGGCGAGGATGGCGCCGTCTCCGGCTGCAGCTTGCCCGTTCCCGCGCGGGGCATGTAGCGCCACCCGGTAGGCATGCCCCCGATCGAACTTGATGAGTTCGCCGTCCTGCCATGTAGCGCGCGAAAGGTAGTTGGCGTGCGGGCTCCAGTCAGATGGAATGCGCGTCTCTACCGCCTGTCCATCGACCGAAAGCATGACCTGCTGCTGCACAGCGCTGTTAAGCCGAAAGCCCGACATTGCCAGCGCGTCTGCCGATACGGGTTGAGTATCTACCAGAAGATGCACCGTCGCATCGAGCGCTTCTGCACTCAACAACGGCACCGCAACCAGTTCATCCTGATGCTTGGCAATGAAGTTTGTATCGACCGCTCCGGCCACAAACTCGGGCCGAGCCAGCAACTGGGCCAGAAAACCAGCGTTGGTCTTGACCGGCCACAAGTCAGTGGCGGCACATTGGGCCTGCAAATCCCGAAGCGTCTCTTCGCGGTTTGGCGAATGCGTTATGATCTTGGCGATCATGGGGTCATAGAATGGCGAGATTTCATCGCCCTCGTAGACAGCGGCTTCAATCCGCATGCCGAGATACCTGCAATAGGTTAGCTTGCCGATGCTCGGCAAAAACCCCTTCGCCGGATCCTCCGCATAAAGCCGCGCTTCCATCGCCCAGCCGTTGATGCTCAGTTCATCCTGTCGCTTGGGCAGCGGCTCGCCGCTCGCGACGCGCAGTTGCCATTCGACCAGATCAACGCCGGTGATCTCCTCCGTCACCGGATGCTCCACCTGCAGGCGCGTGTTCATTTCCATGAACCAGATGCGGTCCGCGCGCAGGCCCTCGCTGGCGTCGGCGATGAATTCGATGGTGCCCGCGCCGACATAATCGACTGCCTTGGCCGCCTTCACCGCCGCCGCGCAAAGCGCCTCGCGGGTGCTCTCGTCCATGCCCGGCGCGGGGGCTTCCTCGATCACTTTCTGGTGGCGGCGCTGGAGCGAGCAGTCGCGCTCGAACAAGTGCACCACATTGCCGTGCGTATCGCCGAAGACCTGCACCTCGATATGGCGCGGGCGCTGGATATACTTCTCGATCAGCACATGCGCATTGCCAAACGAAGCCAAGGCCTCGCGCTGGCACGAGGCAAGCGCATCGGCAAAGTCCGCCGCCGCCTCCACCTTGCGCATCCCCTTGCCGCCCCCGCCCGCAACGGCCTTGATCAGCACCGGATAGCCGATTTCCGCCGCTTGGCTGGAAAGGAAGCCCGCGTCCTGCTCCTCGCCCATATAGCCCGGCGTAACGGGCACACCCGCCGCCGCCATCAGCTGCTTGGCCGCATCCTTGAGGCCCATCGCGGTGATCGAGGCGGGCTTCGGCCCCACCCAGATCAGCCCCGCATCGATCACCGCCTGCGCAAACGCCGCGTTCTCCGAAAGGAACCCATAGCCGGGATGGATCGCCTCCGCGCCCGTCGCCTTGGCGGCGGCGATGATCTTCTCGCCCACCAGATAGCTTTCGCGCGCCGGGCTCGGGCCGATATGCACCGCCTCATCCGCCTGCCGCACATGCAGCGCCTTGGCATCGGCATCGGAATAGACCGCGACGGTGCGTATCCCCATCGCGCGCGCGGTGCGAATGATGCGGCAGGCAATCTCGCCGCGATTGGCGATCAGCAGAGACCGGATCATGCGCCGCACCCTTCCGTGCGTGAGGAAAAGGTCAGGTTCATCACCTTCCACGCCCCGTTTTCGCGCACCAGATCGAAGTGATCATAGCCGCAGCTGACCAGCTTCCCGCCCATCCGGATCGTGAATGGCGCCCAGACCATCGCGACATCGCCGTCCTGCTCGATCACGGGGTTGGTGATCCGCTCGATAAAGCCCGATCCCGGCGTCATCCGCGCGGCATATTCGGTGAAACTGCGGCTGCGCAGGCCACTTGCCCCGCCCGCAAACGTGCCGCGCCCGGTGACGCGGCCTTCGGGATAGACGAGCTTCAAGAGCGCGGGTGCATCGCCGGTTTCGAGCGTGGCGAGGAGGGCATCGACGGTGGCGGCAATGGCCTTGTCGCCGAAGTCAGGCGGCGGAAGGCGTTCGGTCTGTGGGAGAGGCTGGGCGGAGAGCGCGAGGGTGGTGAGGAGGGTGATCATGGGGCCTAGCCTAAAACCCTCCCCGAGCTAGTCTCGGGGAGGTGGCAGCGCGAAGCGCTGACGGAGGGGGAAATCCGATGCTCAAGGACATCGCGCCGAAACCGCAATCCGGCACCATCGACAAGGCGCGCAAACTGCGGCGCGAAATGTCGTTGCCCGAAGGCCTCCTTTGGCGCGAACTGCGTGCGAGGCCCAGCGGCCTCAAGTTCCGCCGCCAGCATCCGAGCGGGGCCTATGTGCTCGATTTCTTCTGCAACGATGCGCGGCTTGCGATTGAAATCGATGGGGAAAGCCATAGCATGGGGGATCGGCCCGCCCATGATGCTGCGCGTGACGCGTGGTTTGCGAAGGCTGACATTGCAACCTTGCGCATCCCGGCACGCGAGGTTTTGGCCGATTTGGTGGCCGTGGTTCAGGGCATCGTCGCGGCCTGCATGGAGCGTCTCCCCCTCCACCACCCTTCGGGCGGTCCCCCTCCCCGAGACAAGCTCGGGGAGGAATGAGGAGAAATCCCTCCCCGAGCTTGCCTCGGGGAGGTGGCAGCGCGGAGCGCTGACGGAGGGGGTGGAACCGAGGTGATTCACTGCTTCTCCTGCCATTCAAGTGCCTCTTCGAGACGACCATCGACATTGAAAATCACCTCGCAATCGCAAAATCCGCCATGGTCCCGCAGCCATTGACCCATGGCTTGCATGTCGACGGCATTCTGCACGCACCATGCGTTCGAGAAGCGGAAAGTATGATCACAAGCTGGTGTTATCTTTGGATCACGAGAATGGAGTTCATTTCCAACATATTCAATCAGGCTAACAACTTGCACAATCGGCAGCGGCATCGATGCAAGGAATGCGGCGTGCTCCGCGCCGACCACCTGCTTCTTGATTTCCTTTTTGCGTTTCTTGTCCACCCTCACATCCGGAACACCCCAAACCGGGGCGCCTCCGCAATCGGCGCTTGCAGGCACACGCCCAGCGCCAGCCCCAGCACATCCCGCGTCTGCACCGGATCGATCACCCCATCATCCCACAGCCGCGCGGTGGCGTAATACGGGTTGCCCTCGTCCTCGTAGTTCTGGCGGATAGGCGCCTTGAAGGCTTCGGCCTCTTCAGGCGTCCACTTCTCTGCATCGCGGTGGACGGTGGCCAGTACCGACGCCGCCTGCTCGCCGCCCATCACCGAAATCCGCGCATTGGGCCACGTAAACAAAAAGCGCGGGTCATAGGCCCGCCCGCACATGCCATAATTGCCCGCGCCGAAGCTGCCGCCGATCAGCACCGTCAGCTTGGGCACTTGCGCGGTGGCGACGGCGGTGACGAGCTTTGCGCCATGTTTGGCAATGCCTTCCGCCTCATACTTGCCGCCCACCATGAAGCCCGAAATGTTCTGCAGGAACAGCAGCGGAATGCGGCGCTGGCACGCCAGTTCGATGAAATGCGCGCCCTTCTGCGCGCTTTCGCTGAACAGCACGCCGTTGTTGGCAAGGATCGCCACCGGCATCCCCCAGATATGCGCGAACCCGCAGACGAGCGTGGTGCCGTAAAGCGCCTTGAACTCATGGAACTCGCTGCCGTCGACGATCCGGGCGATGACCTCGTGGACGTCGTAAGGTGCGCGCACGTCTTCGGGGACGATGCTGTAGAGCTCTTCCGCGTCGTACTTCGGCGGGCGCGGCGGCTGGAAATTGGGGACTGTCCCTATTTTTTCGCCAAGGTGGCTGACGATATCGCGCACGATGGTCAGCGCGTGTTCGTCGTCGTCCGCCAGATGATCGACCACGCCCGATTTGCGCGCGTGGAGATCGCCTCCGCCGAGCGCTTCGGCGCTGATTTCCTCTCCCGTCGCGGCTTTCACCAGAGGCGGCCCTGCAAGGAAGATCGTGCCCTGCTCACGCACGATCACGCTTTCATCACTCATCGCGGGGACATAGGCGCCGCCCGCGGTGCAGCTGCCCATCACGCTGGCAATCTGCGGGATGCCCTGCGCGCTCATATTGGCCTGGTTGAAGAAGAACCGCCCGAAATGGTCGCGGTCGGGGAAGACTTCGGCCTGGTTGGGCAGGTTCGCCCCGCCGCTGTCGACGAGGTAGATGCAGGGCAGGCGGTTTTCCCGAGCGATTTCCTGTGCTCGCAAGTGCTTCTTCACCGTCATCGGGAAGTAGGTACCGCCCTTCACCGTCGCGTCGTTGGCGAAGATCATGCATTGGCGGCCCGAAACGCGACCGATGCCGGTGATGATGCCAGCGCCGGGGACCTCATCGCCGTACATGCCATGGGCCGCAAGCTGACCGAGTTCGAGGAAGGGCGAGCCGGGATCGAGCAGCCGCTCCACCCGGTCGCGCGGCAGCAACTTGCCGCGCGCAACATGGCGGGCGCGCGACTTTTCATCGCCGCCCAGCGCTGCTTTCGCCACCCTGGAGCGCAGTTCCGCCGCGAGTGCGCGATTGTGTGCGGCGCGCGCCTGCGCCTCGAGGCTCGAAACGTCGAGGTTGGACGGAAGAACAGGGCCGGACATCACGCCGCCCCGATCAGTTCGCGCCCGATCAGCATCCGGCGGATCTCGTTCGTCCCCGCGCCGATATCGAGGAGCTTGGCATCGCGCAGATAGCGCTCGACCGGCCAGTCCTTGGTATAGCCCGCACCGCCAAGGGCCTGCACCGCCTCGCCGGCCACGCGGAAGGCGGCCTCGCTGCCGAGCAGGATGACCCCCGCCGCATCAAAGCGCGTGGTCTGCCCGGCATCGGCCGCCCGCGCGACGGCATAGGTATAGGCCCGCGCCGATTGCAGCGCGACGTACATGTCCGCCACTTTACCTTGCATCAGCTGGAACGCGCCGATGGGTTTGCCGAACTGTTTGCGCTCACGGACGTAGGGGATGACGGTATCAAGGCAGGCCTGCATCAGGCCGAGCTGGATGCCCGCGAGCACCACGCGCTCGTAATCAAGGCCGCTCATCAGCACGCCGACGCCGCCGTGGAGCGGGCCCATCACGTTCTCTTCTGGCACGAAGCAATCATTGAAGACGAGTTCCGCCGTGGGCGAGCCGCGCATGCCCATCTTGTCGATCTTCTGGCCGATGGAGAAGCCCGCGATGTCCTTTTCGATCAGAAACGCGGTGATGCCCCGGCTGCCGGATTCAGGTGCGGTCTTGGCGTAGACCACCAGCGTATCGGCATAAGTCGCGTTGGTGATCCAGAACTTGGTGCCGTTGAGCACGAAGCCACCGGGGACCGCATCGGCACGCAGTTTCATCGAGACGACGTCCGATCCCGCGCCCGCCTCCGACATGGCAAGGCTCCCCAAATGCTCACCGGAAATGAGCTTCGGCAGATACTTTGCCTTCTGCTCGTCGTTGCCCCAGCGGCGGATCTGGTTGACGCAAAGATTGGAATGCGCGCCGTAGCTGAGGCCGATCGAAGCCGAGGCGCGGCTGACTTCCTCCACCGCCAGCACGTGATCGAGATAGCCGAGGCCGAGGCCGCCCCATTCCTCTTCCACCGTGATGCCGTGCAGACCCAGTTCGCCCATCGCGGGCCACAATTCGCGCGGGAACCAGTCCTCGGCATCGACCCTTGCAGCCAGCGGGGCGATCTTCTCGTCGGCAAAGCGGCCAGCCGCCTCGCGGATCATCAGGGCGCTTTCGGGCAGGGCGAAATCAAGCTCGGGCGTGGCGCGCATTTCAGGTCAGACTCCTCATTCCCGGCTGCAGTCTATGGGAAACCACCCCTTCGGAAAAATTGAATTTTGCCGGGCAACGGTATAGAGAAAACCTATGCTGAGCCGCCGCCTTGTCCGTCAGTTCATCGCGCTGGTCGATACCGGCTCGTTCACCGCAGCGGCGAGCCGGCTGCATGTCTCGCAGCCGACGCTGTCCGCCGGAATTGCCGAACTGGAGCGCTCGCTCGGCACGCCGCTGATCCTGCGCGAGCGGCGCGCGCTGCGGCTGACCGAGGCGGGCAATCGGCTTCTCGTCCACGCCCGCGCGATCGAGCGCGAGTTTGCGCTGGCTGAACGCGGCGTGCTGGAAGCCCTGCCCCCCGCACCGCCACTGCGCCTCGGCGTGCTCGCCTCGCTCGCCACAAGCACTACAGCGGCGATTGCGGCGCGCTATGCAGCGGACGGCGCGGGCAAAGCGAGGTTGACCCTGACCGATGCGCCCGATGCGGACTTGCGGCGGCGGCTTGCCGAAAACCGGCTCGATGCCATCGTCACCACGTTGCGCAGCGCAGACGAGGGCGAGGTGCTGCGCGAGGAAGGCTATGCGATGATCCTTCCCGCCGCGCACCGTCTTGCCGGGCGCGAAGTCTTGCTGCCCGAGGAGCTGGCGGGCGAGACGATGATCGCGCGCCGTTCCTGCGAGATTCTCGCCGAGACCAGCCGCTTCTTCACCGCGCGCGGAGTGCGGCCGCACTTTGCCTTGCGCAGCGCGAACGAGGACCGCTGCCTTGCGCTGGTGGCGGCGGGGGCGGGAGTGACGACAGGGCCGGTCTCGCTCGCCGGCCAGGGTACGGTTGCGGTGCGACTGCAAGGCTATGACTATCGCCGCCGGATCGGTCTGATCGCGGCCCAGGGTCTGGAGGCGCTGATCGCGGCAAGCGGGCTCGGGGAGGTGCTGCGCGAGGTGACTTAAGTCGCAAGAAGTGCCTTCGGTGCCCCCTCCCCCGCCCCTCCTCTGAGGAGGACTGGAGAAGGCAGGCTGCTCGATTCCGGGTCTATTCCGGCTTGCGAGAGGGCGTACCGGCGTGACACCCCGACGGCATGATGCTTGCCGCCAGCCCCCCTCCTGCACGCCGGATCGCGCTGCTCAACGTGAAGTATAGCCCGAACCTTGGCGACGGACTCCTGTCCGAATGCCTCGAGGCGGAGCTGGCGCACACGTTTCAGGCGATTGCCCCGGGGACGCAGGTGTTCTCGATCGATCTCGCCGGGCGGCGCGCCTATCCCGCGATTGCGCCCAGCCGCCGCGCGGCGCTGATCGGCCTGCTCGAGGCGCTGCCGGCCACCTTCCGGCGGCTGGCGACGCGGATCGCACTCACCGCGCTGATGCGCCTGCGGCTGCGCCGCCACGTCCGCGCTCGGCTTGCGGGGTGCGATGCTGTGGTGCTGGGGGGCGGCAATCTGCTCACCGATGCCGATCTCAACTTTCCGATGAAGATTGCGGGTGCCCTCGCCCAGACGGCGCGGCTGCGGCTGCCAGTGGCTGTCTATGGCGTGGGGGCCAACCAACAGTGGTCGAAGGCCGGGCAACGCCTGTTTGGCCAGGCGCTCGGCGCGGCAAAGCTGGCCTATGCAGCGGTCCGCGATGCGCGCAGCCAGGCCGCGTGGCGTGATCTGCTGGTGCCGCAGGGCGTGCCGCCGGCGGCGCTGAGCGGCGATCCCGGGCTTCTGGCAAGCTGCCACTTCCCCCGCCCGTCGCTGCCATTCGATGCGCCGCTTGCGGGCCTTTGCGTCACCGCGCCGATGGCGCTGCGCTACCATGCGACAGGGCCGGGGTCGGCCCATGCAGCGGATACGCGCGCGGCGCTCGATGCCTGGTACGCCACGGCAGCGCGCGCGCTGGTCGATGCGGGCTTTCGCGTCGCGCTTTTCACCAATGGCAGCCCCGAGGACCGCGACTATCTCGCGAAGATGGGGCCAGCCTGGATCCTCTCCGCCAAAAGGCCGGTTACGATGACCAATCCTTTCGCCGATCCGGCGGAGATGATCCGTTTCATCGCCGGGTGCCAGCTGGTCGTGGCGCACCGCATGCATGCCTGCATCGCTGCACATTCCTTCGCCATCCCGACCATCGGCCTGCGCTGGGACGTGAAGCTCGACAGCTTCTTCGCGCTCGCCGGGCGGAGTACCTTCATTGCCGATACGGCCTCGCTTGACGGCCCGGCGCTGACCGCGCTCGCGCGGCAGGCGGTGACGGAAGGCGTAGACCGCGCCGCACTGGAGGCGCTGATTGCCGGCACGCGCAGCGATATCGCGCGCATGGCAGCAGCGCTGGCGCGCGCGATGCAACCGGCGAAGGCGGCGGCATGACCCCCCTGCCGGACCGCATCGTGGTGATCAACGATCTCTCGCACCCGATGGGCGGGGCGAGCGCGCTGGCGGTCAACTCGGCGCACCGCCTTGCCCAGCGCGGCTGCAGCGTTGCGATGCTTTCCGGGGATGTGCCCGATGAGGCGCTGGCTGCGGCGGGGATCGCTGCGACGGGGCTCGGTCAGGCGCGGCTGCTCGGGCGCACGGGCGCGCTGCTCGATGGGCTGTGGAACCGCGCGGCGGCAGACATGGTGCGCCGCTGGATCGCCGCAAACGATACGCCGGGCACAGTCTATCACCTCCACGGCTGGTCCCAAATCCTCTCTCCGGCCGTTTTTGCCGCGCTCGCTCCGGTGCGTGCCAGACTGGTGATTTCGGCGCACGATTTTTTTCTCGCCTGCCCGAACGGCGCCTTCACCCATTTCGCGACCGGGGCGCCCTGCCCGCACACCGCGCTCTCGCGCGCTTGTCTGGCCGAGGCCTGTGACCGGCGCAGCCATGCGCACAAGGCCTGGCGGTTGGCGCGCCATGCGCTGCAGCGCCTCGCGTACCAGCCGCAGTGCTCGCCCCCGGTGCTGGCGATCCACGCCGCGATGCGCCCTATGCTGGCACGCGCGGGCATTCCGCCCGATGTCATCCATCCCCTGCCCAACCCCGTCACGCCGTTCCGCACCGAGCGGATCACGGCGGAGCGCAATGACGAAGTGCTGTTTGTCGGCCGGATCGAGGCGACCAAGGGCGCGGACCTTGCTCTCGCCGCTGCGCGCCGCGCCGGCATGCCAATCCGGCTGGTCGGCGACGGGGCGGACCGCGCCCGGCTCCTCGCCGAGTATCCCGAAGCGCGCTTTGCCGGAAGGCTGGCGCCTGAAGCGATCGGTGCGCTGGCCGCATCCGCGCGCGTTCTGGTGATGCCGAGCCGCTATCCCGAACCTTACGGCCTCGTCGCAATGGAAGCCGCGCTGGCGGGCCTTCCCGTTGTCCTCCCACCGAGCGCCCTGCTCGCGCCCGATCTCGTGGCGGCAGGAGCGGGGATCGCGGTCGATCCGCGCGACACGGCGGCTTTTGCGGCGGTGCTCGCCGGTCTGGCGCGCGACGATGCTTGCGTCGAGACGATGAGCCGCGCGGCTTTCACCGGAACGCGGCATCTGGCGCTATCGCCGGAGGAGTGGATCGACCGGCTGCTCGCGCACTATGCGGCGCGGCTCGCGGCAGCTCAGGCGTCGCCTGGGGCGAGATCTGTGTCGGACGCGAAGCTGATCGCGCCGAGCGCAGCGGCCGCATAAGGCGCGGACGCAGCGGCCGGGCGCGCGGCCGACCACACGCGGCGATCCAGCTCGCCCAGCGGCTGGTAGGGATTTCTGCGGGCCAGCTGGCGCAAGTGCTGCACCTTGATCGGCACGATCACGAGGCTGAGCGTGGCGAGCACCAAGGCCCAGCGCCAGAGGTCGAAATGTCCGCTTTGGATCGCGGCCATGAACTCGGCATAGGTCAGCCAGATCGCGAGCGCACCAAGCAGTTCGGAGCTGCGCTGGCTGGGAAATGCCAGAAGCGTGAGGACGGACAGGAAGAACGCGCCGACGCCTGCAAGCTCCAGAGTCATCTGGTCCGTCACATAGCCGACCGTCATCGAAAAGGCGATCAGCAGCGCACCGATGCGGGCGAAGCTCGCCACATGGCCGGGCGTGATACGGGCGAGGAGAACGTCCATGGTTCCGGGTATGCAGGCGGCCTGTTCAAGGAACGCTTTCGCCCGCTGGTTAACGCTGCGCAAACGAACAGCTTCGGAACCGCCCCGGCTAAAAGCCTGCCGCGAACTATCGCCGGGCTGCGTTCGCCGGGGTCGGCCATAAGGGAGATTGCTCAGATACGGGGCTAATTGCGCGCCAGTCGGGCGGGAAAGAATGCTAGCCAAATCGCGTGGGGTGCAAACGGCGCAGGATCGGGATCGGGCGATGGCCAGAAATCAGCAGCGGCACGCGCGCGGGCGCAGCGGCGGTGGCACGCATCCCCGAGCACTGACGGCGTGTCTGCTCGGCCTTGTCGCGCCGCTGGCGGAGGCAAAGGGGCAGACCACGGTCGATCCGCGCATGGAGCGCGATACGGTGGGTGCCCGCGCCCGACCGGAAGTGGAAACCGCCGGCGCGCGGGTCGGCGCGCTCCTCATTTCCCCCAGCTTCGGAATCGAGGCGGACGCCAACGACAACATCTTTGCGCGCAGCGACGTGAAGCGCGGCGATGTTGCGGTGGCGTTCCAGCCCGCGCTCGCGGCGCGCTCGCAGTGGTCGCGCCATGCGCTGGGGCTTGCGGCAGACGGTTCGATCAAGCGCTATGCCAAGCGCACGACCGAGAATGTCGAAACGTACTCCGTCAAGCTCGACGGGCGGCTCGATATCTCGGGCGATACGCGGATTTCGGGCGACATGGGCGCGGCGCGGCGGATCGAGGCGCGCGGTACGACCGGCGATACGCTGTTCGGTGCGGCGCCGATTGCCTTCACGGTGCTGTCCGGCGGGGGCGAGATCGAGCAGACCTTCGCGCGCGTGCGCGTCACGCTGGCCGGGCGCTACGAGCGCTTTCGTTATGAAGACCGCACGCTTGACGGGACGGTCATCGATCTCTCCCCGCGCGATTATGAGGCGCTGACCGGATCGCTGCGCGCCGCGATCGGGATCGGGCCGGGTGTCGCCGCCTTCGCCAGCCTCACCTACAATCGCAACCGCTATCCGGTTCCGCCAATCGGGCCGAGCCGCAACTCGCAAGGGTTTACCGCGCTGGCGGGCCTCGCCTTCGGGCTCAACCGGCTGCTGCAGGGCGAAATCGGCCTCGGCTGGGTGCGGCAGGATTTCACCGCGCCGGTCTTCCCGCGCATCAGCGGGCTTGCCTACAACGCCCAGCTGCGGTGGAGCCCGACACGGCTGACGACGGTTAAGCTTTCGGGCGGACGGAGCTTCCAGCGCTCGCCGATCATCGCGATTGCCGGAATCCAGCAGCACGACGTCGCGCTTTCGGTGGACCACGAGCTGCTGCGCACGCTGATCCTGCGGCCCGCGCTGCGCTACATGGTTGCCGACTTTCAGGTGCCGACCGGCGCGGCGCGGCGACAGGAGCGCTTCTTTACCGGATCGTTCGGCGTGAGCTGGCGGCTGACCGAACATTTCGAGATCACCGGCGACTATGCTCACAGCACCGGGCGGGGTTCGGGCGCGATCGATCCGGGCCGCGCCTATGACCGCAATCGCGCGGTCTTGTCGCTGCGCTGGCGGCTGTAGCGCGCCATGGCATCGCTGCCTTTCCTAGGTCTGGCGGCCATAGACCTGCCGCCGCCCCTGCCCGAATGGGCCGCCCGCCCGCGCCATCTCGCCCTGCGGCTGGCGCTGGCGCTGCTGTTCCTCGGCGGCCTTGGCGGAGCGCTCACGCTGCTGGCGCCGCCGCCGACTGGGCCTGCGGTGCGCATCGCGCTACCGCCCTTGCTGCCCGATCCGGCCGCGCTGCTGCCCTACCTGCCCGAGACCGCGCGGATCGCCAACGCAGCCGTACCGGTCGAACCTCCGAGCATACCCGCGCCGACCTTCCGGTTCGCATCGACCGACACGCAGGCACAGGCCCGCGCGCTCGATTGTTTGGCGACGGCGGTCTGGTACGAAGCGGGCGACGATCCTTCGGGCGGGCGGGCGGTGGCACAGGTCGTGCTCAACCGCGCGCGGCATCCGGCCTTCCCCTCCAGCGTCTGTGGCGTGGTGTTCCAGGGATCGGAGCGGACGACCGGCTGCCAGTTCAGCTTCACCTGCGACGGATCAATGCTGGCGCGCCGTCCCGGACCCGCTGCCTGGGCACGGGCCCGCGCGGTGGCCGCAGCCGCGCTTGCCGGAGCGGTCGATCCGCGTGTCGGGCTCGCGACGCATTATCACGCAGACTATGTCGTACCCGTCTGGCGCAGCGGCCTTGTGAAGCTCGCGCAAGTGGGCCTGCACTTGTTCTACCGCTGGCCAGGGGACTGGGGCTCCCCCGCCGTGCTGCGCGCGCAGGCCAGCGGCGAGGAACCGCGTATCGCCGCCATGGCCGCGCTCTCGGCAGCACATGGCGGAGGGGATGCGTTGCCGGATGGGCAGGCGGCAATTGCCGCAGGCGCTGTCGGTGCAGACCAGCCGCTGGCCTATCTCCCGGTGGACGAGGCGGATACGCCCTCCCGGCCCGGCGCGCGCAACCTGGCGCTCGCTGCGGCACCGGCAACCGGTCCGGCGACGGGCGGACGCATCGTGCTGATGCTCGATCCGGCAGCGTTTCCCGGCACCTATGCCATGCGCGCGCTGGCCGCCTGCGCGGAGCGGGAGCGCTGCGGGGTGGTCGGCGAACTGCTTGGCGCAGCGCCCGGCCAAGGCCCCGGCTTCGTCTATCTGCGCGACCGGCGGACCGGAGCGGAAGGCGCCTGGTGGGATTGCTCCGCCCTCCCCCGTGCCAACCCGACCCGCTGCCTGCCAAGGGGCAGCGCGCTGGCGCGGATGCTGGCGGACTGGGGCTGAGCGGGGCGCTTGCCCGCGGTTCCATCTGCCTTTCGCTGGGGTATGGCGCGCTCACCAATCCGGAGCGGCGCACCACTGTGCTGCTTGCCTTGCTCAACAACCGCGAAGCGCAAGGCATCGATGCTCTGCCGATTGCCGGCTGGTTGCTGGCGGAAGGCGGCCGCTCCCGCGCTGATGCCACCGATGCGCCGCGCCTGCGCACAGGGCTGACGGCCAAGCAGATCGGCAGCGTGCCTTTGTCGGCCCGGGAAGGCCTTGCTGGGATGCGATCATCGCTCATCCCGAGGCTGTGCGCATCGCGACGCTCGCCGCCTTTGCCGATCCGGGCCATACCCCGGACCGGATTGCGTGGTCGAACCGGCCGCCCACCTCGAGCCCCTTGCGATGGCGCGAAATGGCGGGCTGGCTGATCCCGAAGGGTCGCGCCAGTTCGCCCACGCTCGCCTCGTCCCGAACCGCGCTCAACCGATGGCACGCGCCCCAAGCACCGGCCGGAAGCCCGTCCCTTCGCGCAGCACGCGGGCGACATGGCTACCGCCGAAATGCGCCGGCACGAGCAGCGCACCCCGGTCCGCAGCGAGATCGAGCACGCTACGCCGCGTCTCACGCGCCTGATCGGGCGCTTCGCAAAACACGCTGTTCCATTCGGGCCGATAGATCTGCGCCGGGTGGTGGACGACATCGCCGACAAAGAGCGCGGTATCATCGCCGCCAGCCACTTCGAGCATCATGCTGCCGGGGGTGTGGCCGGGACAGGCGTGGAGCGTCAGGCCCTCGGCGATCTCGAATCCGGGTTCGGCCCATTCGGCGCGGCCGGCGGCGATGATGGGCGCGACGCTGTCCTCATACATCCCGGCGTTGACCGCAGCGCCGACGCCTTCGGGGCCGGCGGCGCCGTCCTCCGGGTCCCAATAGGCGCGGTCGGCCAGCGGGAGGACGTAGCGGGCGTTGCGGAAGGTCGGCTCCCAGCGCCCTTCGACGAGGCGGGTGTTCCAGCCGACATGATCGATGTGGATATGCGAGCAAACGACGACGTCGATATCCTCGGGCTGGTAGCCCGCACGCGCAAGGTTGCCGAGGAAATCGGTCTGCAGATTGCTGAACACCGGGATGTTCGGTCGGTCCTTGTCATTCCCGGCGCCGGTATCGAAAAGGATGCGCTGCGTGCCGGTATCGAGAACCCAGCTTTGCAGGAAAGCGTAGAGCTGGCCGGTCGCCGGATCGAAGTATTCGGGCGCAAACTCCTCCGCATGCGGCTCCCAGCCTTCGGGCGTGTAGTCTTGGAAGAGGTATGACGGCGGCGCGAAGGTGCCCTGCCATTCCTCGATGCGGTGGACGGTGACGTGGCCAATGCTGAAACGGTCCATGGTGTGCGCTCTCCCTGCGCCGGGCGGTTCCCCGGCAGGAGCAGAGTGCAACAGTGGGCGGGGTTGCGCAATTGGGCCTTGGGAGCTCGGCTTCAGCGGTCAAGCAGAGCGCAAGGGGGCTGCGCCGGCTTGATATCCGGTGTCGAGCGCCCGCCGAGCGTCTGGATGGGAGAGGCAACAGAGGTCCACTGCCGCCAGCGGGGCAGGCCCGGGCCGTTCGGATCGCCGGTGCGCGCGAAGCCGAGCCAGTATTGCTGCATCTGCCGGGACAGCGCCGCGTCCTCTTGCGCGGCCGGCAGCCACGCATCATCGGTCCCGAAAACATAGGGAATCTCCGCACCGTGATAGGCGCCGAGACCATGGCCGCCGGGGCGGACGCGCGCGAAGCGGTAGACATGGACCGGCTGGCTGGCACCAGCGGTGGCCGTGGCCATGCGCGCGGCAGGGCAGTGAAAGGCCTTGGCGGAACTGACCGCGTCGACCTGGCCGACAAGGTCGCGGCTTTGCCGCGCGGCCCAGCGCCGCACCTGCAGCGCCTTGCGGCGGGACAGACCGCGCAGTTCCTCCACCAGTGCAGCGCGGAGACCGGCCTCGTCGGAGGGCAGGTACATGCGATACTCATCGGCATTGCTGCCGATCAGCAGCGGCACATAGGCGCGGCGCGGGGCCGGTGCGACCGGGGTGTGGAAGTGGCCGGGGAGCTTCCGGTCCTGCAGTGCGATGAGATCCTGCCATGTCAGTGCACGCAGCCGCTCGGCCGTGATCGCCGGATCGAACAGCCCGGCGCCAAATCGGCGGGCAGCCGGCAGATCGGTCACCCCGTCCGGGGCGAGGTAGCCGCTCTCGATGATGGCGCGGGCAAACAGCCGCCGCGCCGCGGGCATCGCCGCAAGCAGGGCGATGTCGGTGCCGCCGGCCGATTCGCCGAACAGGGTGACACGCGCGGGATCGCCGCCGAACGCCGCGATATGCGCCTTGACCCAGCGCAGTGCGGCAATCTGGTCGAGCAGTCCCTGCCGACCGCTGGCGTCTGCCCCCAGCGCCGGATGCGCGAAGAAGCCCAGCAGCCCCAGCCGGTAGCCGATCGAGACGACCACCACGTCCTGCCGGGCCAGCACCCCGCCGCGATAGTTCGGTTCGTGGGGATAGCCGTTCTCGTTCGAGCCGCCATGGATCCAGACCATCACGGGCAGCCGCGCACCTGCGCCCGGCTGCGGCGTCCACACGTTGAGGTAGAGGCAATCCTCGCTGATCTGTGAAAGGGGCGGCACAAGCGCGGGATCGGCTCCCATGGCCTGCGCGACGCGGCGGTACCACCGGGCATTGCCTTCACCTTGCGGACAAGCCGGCGCGAAGCGGCTCGCGTCGACGGTCCCGGTGCGGTCTGCAAGGGGCTGCGGCGGCATCCATCGCAGCGGACCCAAGGGGGGACGGGCATAGGCGATGCCGCGGAACGAGGCGACCCCGTCAGCCTCACGCACACCGATCACGGTCTGGCCGGCAAATGTGGCCGCGGGTTCGCCCTCGGCGCGCGCCAATGCGGGCAGGCAGGCCGCGAGCAGCGCCAGAGCGTGCCAGATGAGCCGTCCCCGCATCAGCCGCCCATCTCCTGCAACAGGACCAGTTCCACCAGCCGCGCACCAGCGCGGCAGCGCACTGTGCCTTGGAGCCCGCGCAGCCGCAACTGCCGCGCGCGAAGCACATCGGGCTTTCACTTTGCTGTCACTTTGCGGTTATGGCTGGCGAGGGTGCCTGCACCGCGCTACCGCTGCCTGCGTGCAGGGCCATGATGAGATGCGGGGCGGATGGAGCCGGCTGGTGGGCGTGTTTGCCCTCACCCTCCTTATCCTGCAGGCGCTGGTCCTCGCCTCGTGGATCGCTGGACTTGCGCTGATGCTGCCTTCGTGGGCTTCGAGCACCGCGCTGATCGTGGGCTGCCGCGATGTGCCCGCCGCACGCCCCCGTGCGGCCAGCCTCAGCCATCTGGTCTGCGGTGCGACGGGGGTGGCGGTCTTTATCCTCGCTGGTTCAGCCGCGCATCCATGGGCGCTGTGGTTGGCAACGCCGGCTGTCGCTGTTGGCGTGGGCCTGATGTGGGCCATGCGCTGCTATCACCCGCCTGCCGCGGCCAACGCCGCGATCCCGTTGTTCACCGCCACGACAATGCCGGTCTATGCCGCCGCCGTCACGCTGGGAGCCGCGCTGCTCATGCTCGCCGCCCACGCGCTGGATCGCGCCGACGGAGCGCGAGCCCCCTAGAAGTACCGCTCACCGATCCGAATCGTATCGCCGGGCAGCACTGCCACTTGTGCACTGCGCAGCGGCACGGCGCTCTCGCCCTTGCCGGTCTGGCGGCGGAGGAACACTGTCTTCTCGTTGGCGCGATAGGTGAAGCCGCCGGCGCGGGCGATGGCCTGTTCGACCGTCATCCCGGAGGCATAGGAATACTCACCAGGACGGTTAACTTCCCCCAGAATGTAGAACGGCCGGTAGTTGAGCACCTCGACGCTCACGCGCGGATCGTTGACATAGCCTTCGGCGAGCTTCGCGGTGAGCTCCTGCTGCACCGCCTCGATCGTGCGCCCCCCGGCAGCGACCACCCCGATCAGCGGAAACGCAAGCGCACCGCCGGGTGTGATATTGTACTCGCCCGTAAGCGACGGCTCGTTGAACACGGTGACGCGCACGCGGTCCCCCGCGCCCAGATGATAGCTTTCAAGGCCGGCGGCGACATCGGCGGACGAGATCGGCGGCGCACCCGCCCCCGCGCACCCACCAACCAGGAGCGCTGCCGCGCCAGCCATGGCGAGCGCCAGGTGGCGCCCCGCGCGCCGACCGCGACCGTGCTTGCTATCCATACGAAATCTCCATTGCTCTTGCGTCATTTCCAGCGATGCCCACAAGTCTATGCAGCGGACGGCAAAGCGCAATCTCCCCACCCGTTGCCGAATCCTCCGTCTTGGAGGTGTTCGCGGATGGACCGGAGCAAAGCCCGCACCATCGCCGCGAGGTCCCTCTCGCCCAGTATCGGCGCAGCCCCCGGCTCCGGACTATGGTGCATAAATCCTTAAGCATTCACCCGGATTTGCCCTGGGCTGAGCGATGCGGGATGCAGGACCGTACGAGGCTTCGGACTGCGCCCGCGAAGGCGCGCAGCGATCCTGCGATGCGTGTCGGCGCGCTCGATGCCTCCGGTATGCCTCCGCAGCGGATACGCTTCGCCTTCCCCGTCGCGGCCCCTTGCCTAGTCTTGAACCATGCCGGACGGGAGATTTCCCAAGGCCGGATGCATTGTACCAAATGGGTTTGTCATGCGCTTGGGCGATCAGCGGCAAATCCTTTGACCTAGGAGAACAGGGGTGAACACCGCAGTCGGCCTCTATCGCAACGCAGGCGGCGTGCCCGGCATGACACCTGCCCTCGCCTTCGAACCGAGAGTCCCTCCCCCGGCAACGGATCGGGTGGACCTCAGGCTGCTTTTCGCGGTGTTTCGCCGCCGCCTTGGCGTGTTTCTGGCGGTGTTCCTTGCCGTGCTGGGCGCCGGGCTGGTGCTTACCGCCCTGCAGCCGCGCACGTACACGGCACGCGCCGAAGTGACGCTCAACAGCCGGCCGCAGTCGGTCGCGCCGACCAGCGCGAGCGACGGCCCGCAACAGTCCGCGATCCCGAGCGAAGGCTACGTCGATACGCAGGTCGCGGTGGTCACATCCGAAGCCAATCTGGCCGCAGTGGCGGAAAGCCTCGGCCTGGCGCGCGAGGCGCGCTTCGCCAAAAGCGCCGATGGCGGGCGGACGGCAGCGCTGGCGTGGCTGCGCAAGGGCGTGGTGGCAACCCGGATTGGCTCGACCTACGGCATTGCGATCACCTTCGAGGATGCTGATCCGGCGCTCGCGGCGCGGGTCGCCAATACCTTCGCGCAGCAGTATACCGCCGGCGCGTTGGACGCGAAGCGGCGCACCGCGCGCGCAACGACGACGACGATTGCCGAGCGACTCGAGCAGCTGCGCCAGCAGGCGCTTGCCGATACCGCGGCCGTGCAACGCTACCGGATCGCGAACAACCTGCTGTCGACAACGATGGGCACGCTGACCGAGCAGGAGATTTCGAGCTACAATCAGGCGGTCACCACCGCGCGGGCCGAAGCGAGCGAGGACGGAGCGCGGCTCGATGCGGCGCGCCGGCAGCTCGCACTCGGGGGCAGCGCGGGCGGCGTCGGCGAAGTGGCCGTTTCACCGGCGATCGGTTCGCTGCGCGCGCAGCAGGCGACGGCGGCGACCGAACTTGCCTCCCTTACCGCACGCTATGGCCCACGGCATCCCGATGTGCTGCGCGCGAAGGCCGCGCTGGGTGCGATCGACGCACGGATTTCCGATGAGACCCAGCGGGTGATATCAAGCCTGGAGGCGCGGGCGCGCGTCTCGCAGCAGCGGCTCGCCTCGCTCACCGGATCGCTTCAGCAATCGCGCGGCACGCTCGCGCAGAACAACGCTGCGATGGTCGGGCTGCAGGACCTCGAAAAGCGCGCTGAAACCTCGAACGCGCTCTACGAAAGCTATCTCAACCGCTTCAAGGAACTGACCGCGCGTGAGGGGACCGAGCAGGCCGATGCCGATCTGCTCCACCCCGCGGCCGTGCCACTGCGGCCGACGAGCCCGAATGTCATGCTCAACCTCGTGCTGTCGGTTGCGCTTGGGCTCGGGCTTGGCGTCGCGGCGGCCTTCGCGGCGGAGATGACGTTCAGCGGGCTCACCACCGGGGATGACATCGAGCAGCGGCTAGGCGTGCGCTACCTCGGCTCGATCCCCACGCTGGGTTCGGTCTGGCGAGGGGAGGAGAAAGTGCCGATGGCGGCGCTGCTCGAGGATCCGCGCTCGGCATTTGCCGAGAGTTTCCGCTCGCTGCGCGCCTCGATCGCGATGAACACGACGCAGGCGCGGATCATCGCGCTGACGTCCGCTCTGCCGGACGAAGGCAAGACGACGACCTCGATCTGCCTTGCCCGCTCGATGGCGCTTTCGGGTGACAGGGTACTGCTGATCGACGGCGACTTGCGTCGCCAGGGCGTCAGCCGCTTCCTGCGCGGCGATGCCGGGCGGCCAGGCCTTCTGGACGTGCTGGGCGGCAGTGCCCCGCTGGATGCCGCGCTGGTTGTGGACCCGGCTACGGGGCTCAACATCCTGCCGCTCGCCGAAGGTAGCGACAAGGCGCCCGAACTGCTGACCGGAGACGAGATGGACCGGATGCTGGCAACCGCACGCGAGATGTTCGATGCGATCATCATCGATACCGCACCGGTGCTGCCGATCGCCGATGCGCGGTTGATGTTGCGCAAGGCCGATGCCTCGGTCTTTGTGGTGCGCTGGCGCAAGACGCCGGAGGCGGCTCTGCGCTCGGCACTGCGGCTTCTGCCCGATGACCGGGTGCAGCTGGCCGGCGTCGCGCTCACCCGCGTCGACATGCGCAAGCAGGCCCGCTTCGGCTATGGCGACGATGCGTTCTACCATTCGTACAAGCGCTACTATGCCTGAGGCGGCCTCCCCCTCCCCCGGCTCCCCCCGGCGCTCCGGACACACGCCCGGCAGCGAAGGTGCCGCGAAAAGCCCGTTCCTGCTCCACGACGGGGGAGATGAGGGCGAGGCGCATGTCGAGGTGCCGCGACCAGGTCAGCGGTCCGGCGCCGAGGCAAGGCAGCACACTGCCGGAAGCCCGCGCGCTGGCCGACTTGCAGGGTTCGATCTTTCCCGCCTCGGCCTTGCGGACCCTGCCGTGATCGCGCCTGATCCGACCGGCGCAGCCCTGCTCCCCGAAGCGACGTCTGCCTCAATCGAAGCGGCTACGGCAGCGATCATGCACGCGGCGGCTGCGGTCGAAGCGGCAGCGGGCACGGTGCATACGGCCGCGGCGGCTGTCGGTGTGGCGGCCCGCGCGCTGGCGCTTGGCGGGGCACAGGCCAGCCCGCATGAAAGCGCGGATGCGGCGGATAAGGTTGCCCTGCCAGCAGCTGCTTCGGCTGCGCTCATGGGGCGGGGCGCCTTGCTCCGCGCACCCGCACCGGTCGCAGGCCCTGCGCAGCGCCCGGCGGTCATCCACCCAGGGGCGGTGCTGCCGGTCGATCCGCGCTCGCGCTTCCGGCGGGTGGCGATCATCCACTACTGGCTGGTGACGATGCGCGGCGGGGAACGCGTGCTCGAGCGGCTGCTGCAGCTCTTTCCAGAGGCCGATATCTTCACGCACGTCTACGATCCTGCGGCGATGTCGGCCGCAATCCGGGCACGCACGGTGCGCACAAGCTTCATCCAGCGGCTGCCGGGCGCGCGCAAGCACTACCAGGCCTACCTCCCGCTTATGCCAATGGCGCTCGAACAGCTTGATCTGCGCGGCTATGATCTTGTGATTTCGAGTGAAAGCGGGCCGGCCAAAGGCGTCATACCCGCGCCCGATGCGCTCCACCTGTGCTATGTCCATTCGCCGATGCGGTACTTGTGGGATCACTACCACGACTATCGCGCCGAAGCGGGCTGGCTCAGGCGCGCGGTCATGCCAATGCTGTGCCACGGCCTGCGCCAGTGGGACACGAGTTCGGCGGCGCGGGTCGATCGGGTGCTGGCGAATTCCCGCTTCATCCGCGACCGTATTGGCAAAGCCTGGCGGCGCGAGGCTTCCGTGGTTCATCCGCCGGTCGATCCGGCGCTGTTCACGCCGTCGGACGAGGTTGAGCCTGGCTATCTCTGGGTCGGCCAGCTGGTTCCCTACAAGCGGGCAGACCTTGCGATCGACGCTTTCAACGCGCTCGGCCTGCCGCTCACGGTGGTGGGTGACGGCCCTCAGGCGGCCATGCTCAGGAAGCGCGCCGGGCCGACGATCCGGATGATCCCCCGGCTCGATTTCGCCGCACTGCGCCAGGCCTATGCCCGCTGCCGCGCACTCGTCTTCACCGCCGAGGAGGATTTCGGCATCGTCCCGGTCGAAGTCATGGCCTCGGGCCGCCCAGTCGTCGCCTATGGCCGGGGTGGCGCGCTCGACAGCGTGGTGGAAGGGCGCACCGGCATGTTCTTTGCCGAACAGACCACCGAGGCGCTGGTGGAAGCCGTTCGGCAGCTCGAGCGTTGGCTCCCGCATTTCGATCCGGCCTCAGCCCTCGCCCGCGCGCGGGACTTTGCGCCCGAGCGATTTGACGCGGGCGTGCTGGAGGCGCTGGCGTGAAGCTGCAACCACTGAACCGCCTGCGCACCCTATTGACCGTGCTGCGCCTTCGCCTGCGCGGTGATCGGCCCGGTCGGCGCTTCTTCATCCACAGCGGCTTGCCGCGTATCGAGGGCCGCGGCCGCATCAGCATCGCCGAGCGCGTCAACTGGAGCTGCCACGGCGCGCCGGTGACGGTGGAGGTCGGGCAAGGCGCCCTGCTTGAGATCGGGGCGCACGCCTTCCTCAACGCCGGGGTCGAGATCGTGTGCCACCACTGGGTGCGCATCGGCGCCCATTGCCGCATCGGCCCACGCTGCGTGCTCGCCGATACCAACCACCACCCGGTGCACGAAGGCCAGAGCGTGCGCGTGGCGCCGGTCAAGCTCGGGCGCAATGTCTGGCTCGGGCGCGGCGTCATCGTACTGCCCGGGGTCAGCATCGGCGATCACGCGGTGATCGCGGCAGGCTCGGTCGTGTTCTGCGATGTCCCGCCGCGCGAGGTGTGGCGCGGCAATCCGGCTGCCTTCGTGAAGCCGGTGCGCGCAGGCGATGGCTTCGTGCGGCCATGATGCCGGTACGCCATCAACAGAGGGCAGAAAGGGGCCGCCCATGGAACTGACTTTCATCGGCGCGGTGCAGGTCCTCGTCGGCCTCAGCCTATTCGTCGCGGGATCGGTCGAGGCGATGTTCGCTTTCGCGCTCGTTTCAGCGATGTTCGGCGGATCGGCGGCGATCCTGCTGCCGGTGCTGGGCAACTCCTCGGTGCCGCCGGTGCAGTTTGCCCTACTGTTTGTCTCCATGCGCCTGCTGGTGCCGGGTTCGGGACAGATGGCCGCTGTCGGCCGCGCCATTCGCGCCAATGCCTGGCTGATCTGCTTCGTCGTCTACGGCGTCGCGATCGCCTTCATTGCGCCGCGCCTGTTCGCCGGCCAGATCGACGTGACGCCGCTGCGAGGCCGCGTCGAGGCACGCTACGTCTCGACCCTCGCCTACGTCTATGCGGTGCGGCCGCTGGTGTTCACACCACAGAACCTCACCACCGCGATCTATCTGCTCGGCACCCTGCTCGCCGGCATCGCAAGCTTCGTCGCCTGCGGACGCGAGCGCGGGCGCGCCGTGCTTGTGCGCACGCTGGCTGTGGTTGGGATAACCCATGCCCTCACCGGCTTTGCCTCGGTGGTCATCCGCGGCACACCGGCGGAAATCGTGCTCTCGGTGTTCCGCAATGCCGCCTACGCGCAGCTCGATCAGTCCTACATGGGCTTCGTGCGGATGACCGGACTGCTCCCCGAAGCCTCGAGCTTCGCCAACTACGGCCTGCTGCTTTTCGTGTTCTCGTTCGAGTGCTGGCTGCGGCGGATCGATCCGCGCTGGACAGGGCCTGCCGCAGCCCTGCTGGCCGCCGCCCTCGTGCTCAGCACATCGAGCACGGCCTATGCCGGCCTGCCGATGTATGCGCTTCTGCTCGCGGGCCGCTCGCTGCTGTTTCCCGGCGCACTGCCGGCAGACCGCGCCTTGTGGATTGCCGGCGCACTGATCGCGCTCGTCATTGCCGCCTGCGCGGTGATGATCTGGCAGCCCCGCTTTGCCGATGCCTTTGCGGACATGATACGCCACATGACCGTCGAGAAGGGCGAGACCCTGTCGGCGCTGCAGCGGCGGTTCTGGGCCTGGCAGGGGATCGATGCCTTCATCGCCAGCAGTGGCATCGGCATCGGCCCGGGCAGCTTCCGCTCCTCGAGCCTCGCCACCGCCGTGCTCGGCTGTACCGGCGTGATCGGCGCCGTCCCGCTGGTGCTGCATGTCCTTGCCGCATTCAGCCCATTGCGGCAATCGACCTGGGCACCGGTGCCGGACAGGGCGCTCTCCACCGCAGCTGCCTGCAGTTGGGCGATGCTCATGGGCCTCGCCGTGGCCTCTATTTCCTCACCCACCTGCGATCCCGGGACGGACTTCGCCATGCTGGCCGGCGCCGCGCTGGCGATGCGGCGATCGCAGGCGGCCGCGCGGCCAGCTCCAGCCCCCAGCCCGATCGAGGAGCCGCCCATGATCACCGACACCGCGCCGCAGCCCTTCATGCTCGCCAGCGCGGGATCCCAACGCGGCTTTGTCCTGCCCGAACCTCTCTTGCTTGACCGTACGCTCGAGATCGCCTGAGCCGCGCTCTCACGGGCTCGTATCCTGGCCAGCGCCGCCGATGGCGAAACTGTAACCGCCACCAAGCAGGAAAGCGCGGATGGCGGGATCGGTGCTGAGGCCCGCAGCGGTCGCGGCGGCGGTTGCCGCGCCGTCCGCATCGCCGGCCAACCACGAGACACGGGCGAGCGCTGCCCACCACGGCTGGTAGGTGTCGACCCCGGTCATCGCGCGGAGCTGTCCGAGCGCGGCGATGCTGGCACCGTTCTCGGCATGTGCAACGGCGCGGGCAACCATCACGCCGGTGGTCGGCGCAAAGCCGGCCAGCACATCGTAGAGCCTGGCGAGCGGGGCGGTGAAGCGCTCGCTGGTCATCCGCTGATGCGCGTGGAGCGACTGGATGGCGGCCTCGGTCTGGAAGCGGCCCGGCGCAGCCATGTCGGCGGCGCAGCGCAGCGCGTCCTCAGCCTCGACCACCATTTCGCGCGACCACATCGCGGGATCCTGTGCGTGGAGCGGAACGAAAGCACCATCAGCCGCGCGGCGGGCAGATTGCCGCGCCTCGCAATGGAGGATCAACGAAAGCAGGCCGAGTGCTTCGGCCTCATCGGGCAAGAGTTCGGCGGTCAGGCGGGCCAGGAACAGCGCTTCGCGGCGAAGGCCGGCAAGGCGGGTATCGGCCCCCAGAGTATCGTCCCACGCCGTGCCGTAGGCGGCATAGATGGCCGACAGCACGCCGCCAAGCCGCTGCGGCGCCTCAGCCAGATCGGGAACGGCGAAAGCGATCCCGGCATCGCGGATCTTGCGCTTGGCGCGCACAAGCCGCTGGCCCATCGCAGCGCTGCTGACGAGAAAGGCGCCGGCGATGCGCGCGGCATCCAGACCGAGCACGGTCTGCAGCATGAGCGGCGCCTGTGCATCGGGATCGATAGCGGGGTGCGCGCAGACGAACAGCAAGGCCAGACGCTCATCACCAAACGGGCTTGGCTCGGCACCCTCACGCTCCTCGGCGAGGAGCGTGAGGACATTCTCGGCGCGCGAGGCGGTTGCCGCGCGGGCCGATTGGTGGCCGGCAGCGCGGCGGGCGACGGTGAGCAGCCAGGCTTCGGGATTGGCGGGCACACCTTGCTCCGGCCACTGGGCGAGCGCGGCGGCGAAGGCTTCGGCAAGCGCATCCTCGGCCGCGGCGATATCGCGGGTCCGTGCCGAAACGAGCGCGAGGAGCCGGCCATAGGACGCCCGCGCCGCTTGCTCGGCCATGAGGGCAGCGGGCGGGCGGCGCGCGGCGTCCATGGCTCAACCAGCCGAGGGCGCCATGACCGGGCGGATTTCGACCGAGCCGCCGCTTGCGCAGGGTGCGCGCGAGGCCCATTCGAGTGCGGCATCGAGATCGGCAACATCGAGCACGACATAGCCGCCAAGTGCCTCCTTGGTATCGGCAAACGGGCCGTCGACGACATGACGCGTGCCGTTGGCGATACGCAGGGTGGTGGCGGTTTCAGGCGGCTGCAGCCCGTTGCCGCCGACCATCACGCCGGCCTTAGCGATCGCGCCCATATAGGCCGACCAGCTGCCCCAATAGGGCCCGGCTGCGGCGGGATCATTGCGCTTGGCGCGTTCTTCGGAAGATTCGAGGAAGAGGAGGACATATTGCATCGATCGGTTCCTTCATCGGTCTGGGCCGGGGCAGCAGCAGCGCCATCGGCAGGCAGCGGGGCTGCCTGACAGGGTGTGCGGCAAGGCAGGCCCATTTCGACAGGCTGGCGAAAAACGTTTTCGGCGCGGACTGGAGCTGGCGGAAGTTGACACGGTTGACACTGTCCTGAGGAGAAACGGAAAAGGCCCGGCAGGGGGCGTCTTCATGTTGATATGAAAGAAAAATCATGCGGCCGTGAACCGCCAGGCGGGAAGACCCGGATTGGCGGGATGTTGGAATCGCATGGCCGGAACCACAGTTCAAAGAGCGGCTCGGATGATGCGCGAAAACGGGGGGTGTAGGAAAGGGCTTCGTGGTCACGCGCAGTGACAGCGACGAGCGCCGCGGGGTTTACCGCTTGCGCACCGCTCTGACGCTCACCGGCGATCTGACCCGCGAGGAGCGCGATGCGCTGCTGGCAGCCGCGAAGAAGTGCCCGGTACACAAGCTGATGAGCGAAGTGACGACCGAGATCGATACCGTGCTGGTCGAGCAGTAGCCTCCGCGTCGCCGCCCTATTTCGCTTTGGTCAACGCGTCCCACGTGGCCCAGTCGATATCGCGGCCAGGCCAGGCGACCTTTCGGAACGGCCACTTTGCAGCGACCCACTGGTGGGCCCAGGCTTCGAGCGCCTTGTCGAAGCCGGCATCGTATTCGGCCTTGGTGACCCAGAGGCGGACGACCGCATCATAGCCGGGGACTGGGCTCGGCGCGACATAGATGCAGCCGCGCTCGCGCTTCCCGTCGGGCGTAAGCACCGAATAGGCGAAGCTTTCGCGCGCGGCAAAGCGCGCCGCTTCGGTCTGCATATCAAGCAGCGCGTCGGCATCGCTGATCCCCGCGTGGGGCCAATCCTTGCTTCGCGTGAACGTCTGCTGGAGGTGCTCGACCGAGGACATGTAGGCCTCGAAATCGATCTTCACGAGATCGGGGCCGAGCGGCCTCAGGACGAAACCGGGGCCTTCGGCGCTGGTGGGAACGGCATAGGTCGGAGCGACGAGCGCCGGGGCTACCTTTTCGGTCGCCATCGCGGCAGCGGACATGGCAGCGAGCAGCAGGGCTGCGGCGAATGTGATGCACTTCATCGTTGGCTGTCCCTTTGTTGCAAGTGCGAAGGTTCCACGACTGGGCACGCGGAGCAAGCGGGATTTGCGGTCAGGCCGGTTGGGGGCGTTCGGTGAGCAACGCGGCGGCCCGGCGCAGCGCGGGGATCACGGGCCACGTAGCGAGGAGCCAGCCGGCGGCGGCGCAGGCAAGCGGCAAGGCGAGCGCGACGAGCGGCGCAGACGCACCGAACGCGCGGTCTGCCAAAAGGCCCGCACCGAACGCGCCGGCAAGCGGCAGGATGACAAGGCGGGCAGATTCCGCCAGCCCGGGACGGTCGCGGCGCTGAAGCGCAGTGAGCGCCATGGCGATCGCGGCGAGCAGGGCCACGAAGGTGGCGGCCATCGCGGCCCCGAGCGCGCCATAGGGAGCCGCGAGAATGGTGAGCCCCGCGGTCGCAACCGCCGCGCAGGTCTGCACGGCCAGCACCCTGCCCTGCCGGTCTGTCACGATCAGTTCGGCCGTGGCGACTGCAGTGACGAGCGCGGCCATGCGGGCAATGCAGAAAACCGCGACGACCGGGGCGGCAGCGCCCCAGGCGGGACCAAGCGCAAGGGGCACAATGCGGTGCGCAAAGAGCGCCAGCAGCGCGAGTGCGGGCCAGCCGATTACCGCGAAGAGCGCGCCAAGGCGGGGCCAGGCGCCGGGGCTGCCTTCCCCTTCGCCGCGCGCACGCTCGGCCGCGAGCGTGGTCAGCGCAAGCATCCCGGCAGGCTGGACAAACATGTCTGCCAGCGCGGTGACCATGCGGTTGGCGGCGCGGTAGAGCCCGGAGGCAGCGGGAGAGAAGGCCATGCCAAGCACGAGATCGCCACTGTAATTGGCAAGGAAGGTGACAAGGACCGAGCCGAAGCGGCTTGCCGACCAGCGCAGCACTTCGGCGGTGAGCGCGCGCGACGGGGCGGCGAGCGCGAATGGCGGACCGAGTGCGCCGAGCGCCAGCGCCATGAGGAGGGTGCGCGCGTAAATCTGCAGCACGAGCGCCCAGAGCCCCCATCCTGCGGCAAGCAGGGTGATCGCGGCAAGGCCGGCGCCGACTTCGGCAAATACGGTGATCGCATAGTAACGGCGGACGGCGCCGCTGCGCAGCATGAGCGATTCGGCAAAGGCAGCCAGCGCGCCAAGCAGCACCGAGGGCGCGAGCGCGAGGATGACCGCGGCAACGCCGCCGCCCCTGAACACGAAAGGTGCAGCAAGGCCGAGCGCCACGAGCAGCACGATCCAGCCGGAGGCGACCGCTACGGTCGCGGCAAGGCAGGCACCCGCGCCCTGCGGCAGCGAGGCATCTTGCGAAAGCTTGAGGAGATACTCGAACGGGCCAGTGTAGAGCATCGTTCGCGCCAGCATGACCAGCGCCCCCGCAATGGCAAAAATGCCGAAATCTGCGGGCGCGAGGTGGCGGGTGGCGACCAGCGTGACCGCGACCATCGCAAACTGGCCGCTGACGCGCGCGGCCATGGCGATGACTGCGGTGCCGCCGCCGGCACGGGCGAAGCGGGCGATGCGCGCGATCACGCCTTGC
>Ga0315905_10000392_pt1 | contig 48412 bp, 37 predicted proteins | sample LakEriMetagenome_5_FD_203522 | JGI IMG/M metagenome (GOLD analysis project Ga0315905, IMG submission 203522) | Freshwater fungal communities from buoy surface, Lake Erie, Ohio, United States - Buoy 4 MA121 | ecosystem: Environmental > Aquatic > Freshwater > Lake | place: USA: Lake Erie, Ohio...
TTGGAAGCCAATGTTATTCGATTTAAACAAGGAATAAAAGCCGCTGGATTTGAAATAAAAGACGGGGATAGTGCAATTGTTCCGGTCATGCTTTATGACGCGAAGTTGGCTCAAGATTTTGCAGATGCGCTATTGCAGGAAGGAATTTATGTTATCGGGTTTTTCTATCCCGTTGTTGCAAAAGGGCAAGCACGTATTCGCGTACAACTCAGTGCTGGTCATGAATTCGAGCATATTGATAAGGCCATTGAAGCATTTACTAAAGTTGGTAAAATGCTGAATGTAATCAACTAATGTGTGCGAAAATATTACTGGTTGGTCAAGGTTTAGCGGGAAGTGTACTCGCGCTGCAAGCCGAAGAAGCCGGTTTCGATGTGCACATTGCAGATGATGATAGACCCATTAGAGCGTCGCAATGGGCGGGTGGTTTGGTTAATCCTGTCAGTTTTAAAAGACTTACATTGAGTTGGAAGATTGATGAATTACTTCCTGTAATGCACCAATTTTTGACTGCGGTTGAGACAAAATTTCAATTGAAATTCTACACCCCCCTAACTTTTCACAGGGTTTTTGCTTCCATTGAAGAGCAAAATCAATGGGATGTCATTTCAGAGGGTCCAAAAGGTAAATATTATTCTTCAAAGAGATTAGAAAATAGAAATTCGGCAGCAGTTCATGCTCCGTTTGGTATTGGTGAAGTTTTACATGCGGGCTGGCTAAATGTTCCTCATTTTTTGAGTGTTGCTCGGTATTATTTTAAATCAAAGCAAAAATTTCATCAGCAAACAATTGCTGAAAAAGACCTACGTAAAAAAGACAATGTGTGGGTGTGGAACGAAATTGAATTTGATTTTGTAGTTGTTTGTTCGGGAGTCTCGTTGACTGAATGGCCAAGTTTAAGTACGTTGAATGTAATACCCAATAAAGGTGAGACAGTCACATTGAATCTTCCCGAAGCCAACTGGAATGAGATGATTCATTTTGGAAATTTCTTACTTCCCCTCGATACAAACAAATATAAATTGGGAGCTACTTTTGATTGGTCACCAACAGATGAATTTCCAACCGAAACAGCCAAAGAAGAGTTGCTGAAAGCATTTCAAAGCCACATCAGAACGCCTTTTCAAGTGTTACATCACAATGCCGGACTTCGTCCAACTACCAAAGATAGAAGGCCCATTTTGGGTTGCGTAGAAGAAAATGGAATTCAATTTTTTGGTGGACTCGGTGCAAAGGGAGTCTTGTTAGCCCCCTACTTCTCGAAAATGTTAGTTGCACATTTGATGCACGGCACGCCTCTCGATCATGAGGTAAATGCAAAAAGGTATTTGAAATCGTAAGTTTCTTCAACATGCACTCGTGAAGAACCACCTTCGTGCTTTGGAATAAGAGTAGCAATCGAAGTATAGATTTGTGTAGATGTCGAAAAAACTGCTTTTGCTTATTCTGTTTGGTGTGCTTTCAATTTTGAAGGTACAAGTTTCCATGGGGCAGCAATTGGAAGAGGGGGATGCACGCGCAATGATTCAAGCAAATTTTATTTACCAGTTTGCAATCAACAGCAATTGGCCAATAGAGGTTAAAAAAGGAAAATTTCAAATAGTTGTAGTTGGAAATGAAAATGTGTTCAAGCATATGGCGGAAAAATATGGTACGAAACCCATTGGAGCGCAAGCCATTGAAGTGGTGAACGCTTCGGCATGGAATGCAGGTCAATTCGCACAAATTATTTTCGTTGACAAATCGAAAAAGTCAGAATTACAAAAGATTATAAAAGAAGGGAAATCAAAAAGCATGCTCGTGGTTACCAATTGGGAAGGGGCATTAACAGCAGGAGCTTGTATAAATTTTAAGAATGTAGAAAATTCCATTCGATATGAAATGAACGAATTATCCATGTCAGAGAGAAAAATAACACCCGGTAATAAATTGTTACAATGGAAAGTACAATAAAGATCATTGCCCTTTCAATTTTATTTTCACTGCTTCAGGTGGCTGGTTTTTCACAAGGAAATCCCAAAATAACCAAGGCGCTGGAACTATCAAAATCAGGTCAATTTGATCAAGCTTTAGAGGCTATTAGCCATGCAGATTTGGGGAATTCTGCACAGAATTTTTATTTGTATGGATACATACTTAAAGAGTGTTACAAACGCAATGAGTTAGGCACTTTTGAAAGCGAATTGCGAAATAAAGCACGAACGAATTTAACGAAATCCATAGAGTTGGATTCGAAAAACGAGGTTACGGCAAATGCCAAATTTGCAATAAGTTATTTGTCTTCAACTTGGTACAATGATGCGCTAGCGGCCACCATTATGATGGACTCCAGCACCGTGAATATCCCTGAAGAGCTGTTTAAAAATGCACAAGTGACCCATCAAGGAACCAAAGATGAATTGCTGAATATGGAAGAGGAGTTTCTTTCAAAATTGGCAGAGGGACATTACCGACTTTGGACAACAAATACTGAGAATATTTTTCATCTGAACGAATGTGTGCGCATTTATACGCTGCTTGTTTCCAAGTTTCCTGGAACATGTTCGGCTCATTTAAACCTAGCTATTATTTCTTATAACCAGGGCATTTTCGTCATTCGTTCAGCCGGATCCAGCACAAATATTGAAGACTTATTTACCATTCAAGATCGAAGCATTCAAAAATTTAAAGAGGCACTGCCTTTCGCAGAAAAGTCTTTCCAAGATTGTAAGCCTCTGGAATCGAATTATAAAGTACTTCTCTACATCAATAAGGCTCTTGGTAATGAAGAGGAAGTGAAGCGAATTCAATCTGAAATGAAAAAGAGATTTCAATAGGCCATGATTTTTAAGAAATTTGGTAGAACACATGTAAACCTCGTGTTAATCACGGTGGTCACTGTTGTTGCTGCTACATTGGCTGGAATTTTTTATACGCTTCAAGAAAGTTATGCAGTGCACATGCGAATAAAACAAGAGTATGTGCCAGCACTTCAAGACTTAGATTCATTTGAATCTCATTTGCTTCGAAGCAAAGATTTAATCAAAGAATGGGCATTTGTACAGCGGGTTGATGAGGATAAGAACAAAGTAGAAATGCGAGAATTATCAGGAGGTAAACTGAAAAATTCTTTTCTAGTTTTCAGAACGTCCAGTTTGAAAATGAATGACTACGTGAAGAATGATTTCGATTCGTTAGATTTTTATCTTCAGAATTATATCAAGATGTGCCTTGAGGTACAAGCTCTTTTACCGTCGTTTGAGAGTTACTCAGATCCCATTGCGCAAATGGAGGCAGAGGCGTTTTTCCTTGAGAATTCAGGTATTCCACTCATGGAACAAAAATGTAAGAAAACATTGGAGTCTTTGAGGTCTAATTTGACTTCGAAAATGAATACAGAATTGGAGTCATTAAATAGACAATTTGATCGGTTAATGATCATCATTGGTTTGGTAGCATTGTTTGTAGTAATGGCGGGATTAGTTATTGGATTTTTTGCAAAGCAATTGAGACTTCAGCGGGAAGAAACACAGGCTCAAAAGGAAGTTTTAGATCAATTGTATCAAGACCTCACAGATAGCATTCAATATGCTCAACGACTCCAGTCGACCATCTTACCAACCATGGGTAATGTGCGACAATTGTTTCCGAAATCACTTATCTTTTACAAACCCAAGTCTGTAGTAAGTGGCGATTTTTATTGGTTTAAGAATGTGGGTGGAAAGAAATTGTTCGCTGCTGCCGATTGCACGGGACATGGTGTTCCGGGTGCATTCATGTCTTTGGTGGGTCATAATTTTTTGAATCATGTTACCAAGGTTTTTCTTGATCCAGCTCAAATTCTCAACAATGTAAATCGTTTAGCAACCGAGGTTATGAAAACCAACAGTTCAGGTGTTCGCGATGGAATGGACATTGCTCTTTGTAGTTATCATGAAGACTCGAGAACTCTTGAGTATAGCGGAGCGAACAATTCAATTTATATCGTTCGAAACAACGAATTAATGGAGTTGAAGGCCACCAAGCGAAGCATTGGGTCATTTGGTGAGCAAGGAGAAAATTTTCACACGCAGAAAATGCAATTGGAGTCTGGTGATATGCTGTATTGTTTTTCCGATGGGTATGCAGATCAATTTGGTGGATTGGAGAACAAAAAGTTCATGCGTAAGAATTTTAAATCATTGCTTTGTCAAATTTCAAGTTTAGAAATATCAGAACAAGAAAAAGCCCTTCAACACGCTTTCGATACGTGGAAGGGCAATTTTGAACAAACAGACGATATTCTCGTTATTGGAATTCAGGTTAGTTAGGCGTGTAACTTGGCCTGTCTAAAATGAAAGTATCAATCGGATTTACACATAATACAGGAATCTGAGCGTCGTTCGTGATAACTTGTTGTTCGTAGCTCGAGTTGAAAACATTGAGTATTGAACTTTCATAGAAATTCATAATACAAACCAAATCTGCTTCAACAGACGCGCTGTATTTCAAAAGGGCTTTAACGAACCCATCTGATTTTTCTTCGGTAATTTCAACCTCAAAAGGTATGTTGTTCGACCCCAAGTATTCCTTGGCAAAATTGATGTTTCTTTCCAATTGGTTTTTCAAAAATTCATCTGTTTCACCAGGTGAAACCAAATAAACTTTCGAATTGAAATAGCGGGCAACATCTGAAACTACGCTTAGTTTTTGTTTGGTGTCTTTGTGAAGATCTAATGGAACAACCAAACGGTGATATCCATGCTCGCGAATATTGCGCTCTTGAACTACAATGAATGGAATGGAACTTTCTGTTACAATTTTCAACGCACGACTTCCTGTTAAAAATTGCATGCCTCGAACACCATGAGTTCCCATGATAATCAATGCGGCATCCATTTCTGTAGCCGTCTTATCAATGTCTTCAAATATATTTCCAATACGGATATGAATGAATATTTCCACTCCTTTCTCTGTGCGAATACGCTCTTGAAGGGAATTTAATTTCAATCGTGCCTCATTCACCTGTTTTTTACTATCTACCACATGCACCATGTGAATATCGGCTTGAATGGTTTTACCCATGAGTAGTGCATGATCCAATGCTACATCACTCACTTTAGTAAAGTCTGTAGGAACTAAAATTTTCTTCGATAAAGGCATAAATTATTTTTTTTTCAAAGTTACGACACCAAATTACAAAAATTAGTTGCTGATAAAGTCCAAAACTGTTTCATAAAACAACTGAGGTTCCTCAGCATGGGGCCAATGGCCGCTTCGATCTAAAGTTTTAAATGCAGCTTGATTGATTGATTTCTTAATTTCAGGAATGTCTTCTGTTAAGATGTAGTTCGAATGCCCGCCTTTGATGAATAACGTTTCAATGTCGGTTATCTTCCCGTCAAATCCCATTAAAATATTGTTTATCTGTTCCTGCAGCACGGGCAGATTAAATCGCCACGCGAGTTGTTCAGGTGATTTCCAATAAAGATTTTTAAGCAAAAAGAGTTGAGTAGCGGAATCTAGTGAACTTTTTTTCATGTGCTCTTCTGCTTCGCCACGAGATTTCAAAGATTCAACCGAAAGACTATTTAATGCTTTGAAGACTGCTCCGTGGTGAGGTGGATAGGCTTTGATGCCCATGTCTACCACAATCATTTTTGAAATTAAAAAGGGTATTTGTTCCGCTAAATGAAGAACAGTTTTTCCTCCCATACTATGCCCCAATAGCAGTATGTCGCGCAGTTGATGTTCAGCTATAAATTCAATGGCGTCTTCTGCCATAGCCTCATAAGTCATGACCTGATTATGTTCAGAGTGGCCATGATTTCTTTGGTCTATGCAATAAACGCTATATCCCGCATTAGACCAGTTTTTTGCATGGGTAGTCCAGTTGTCACCCGAACCGAAAAGTCCGTGAAAAATAAGAAGAGGCTGACCTTCACCGTATTTTTTATAACTCAATTTCATTTGGTAATACTTAGCGCTTGTTTGTACATTCTTACTGTATTTTCAAGCCCGAAATAAAGAGCGTCTGAAATGAGTGCATGACCAATTGAAACTTCATCGAGGATTGGAATTTCTTTAGCAAAAAAAGAAAGATTGTCGAGGTTTAAATCATGTCCTGCATTCACTCCTAAGCCAAGCTCTCTCGCTTTATAAGCCGCTTGCACAAAGGGTTCAATGGCTTTCTTGTTGCCCTCATGATACCCAACTGCAAATGATTCCGTATACAATTCAATTCGGTCAACTCCCGAATCTTTTGCAGCTTGCATGTGTTGCATGTTCGCCTCCACAAAAATACTGGTGCGTATTCCAGCGTCTTTTAACTGCTGTATGACTCCACTTAAAAAGTTGAAATTTGTTTCAATATCCCAGCCTGCGTTCGAAGTCAATGCTTCGGGTGGATCCGGGACCAAGGTTACTTGATGCGGAACTACTTCCAACACCAACTTCATGAACGAATCATTGGGGTAGCCTTCCACATTCAATTCCGTTTGCACCCGTGCTTTCAAATCGCGTACATCGGCATAGCGAATGTGACGCTCGTCTGGTCTCGGGTGCACTGTTATTCCATCGGCACCAAAGGATTCAATGCGAGACGCTGCTAACAAAAGGTTGGGTGTATTGCCGCCTCGAGCATTTCGGATGGTGGCTATTTTATTGATATTAACACTTAATTTCATGTTTCGCATTTAGGTTGTGCAAAACTCGGTAATAATCAAGTTTCTTTTTTTGATTTGTACAGAAAAATAAATGTACGTTTGAACGCCCTGCAACGGAACTTATCGTTTCTCGGTCTTAAGAAAAATGAATAGAGCAGAACATCTTATTAACCCGCATTTGCCTGTATTATCGAGCAGCGATAGTGCACCAGCCGTTCTTCATTTGATGGACGAATGGCGTGTTACCGAGCTTGCTTTGGTGCAAGATGGCATGTTTTTAGGCTTAATAAGCGAGTCTTCTTTCTTGGATTTGGAATTGTTCGAAGGTGAAATTGGAACGCAAGCCATTGAAATTATAGATGTGCGCGTATTACCACAAGCCCATGTTCTTGATGTTTTGAAAAATGCAAGCGCGAATCAAACTTCTGTTGTCCCAGTTGTTCTTGAAAATGGCATGTATGTGGGCTCCATTCCGGTTGAAAATCTGATTCAGAGACTTTCTCATTTGCTCGGTGCGGCAACAGACGGAGGCATCATAGTTCTTCAATTGGGCGAAAGAGATCAAAGCATACAACAAGTTGCGCGCATTGTTGAGGAGAACGGTGCAAAAATTTTAAGCCTTTCAGTTGCTCCTACTGCCGATAACCTGGTTGAAATGCATGTGAAAGTGAATGTGCAAGATTTGAATCCCATTCTTCAAAGCCTTGCTCGTTTTGGCTATGTTGTGTCAGATCAATTTCAGAAAGATGAATTTAATCATGAACTCAAGGATCGATATGACGAGCTCATGCGCTATCTAAATATCTAATAGGTTTCCTACCTTTGCCCCTCACATGTTAGTCTACATCTACGGAATAAAGTTCGAACCGGATTATGCACCGGTGATTCAAACACTTCTCGATCGAATGGTGAGAAGAGGTATGTCGCTGTGTATCTTTTCATCTTTCAAACGATTCCTTGATGGCCAGCTGATCCTACCCGTTCACACCACATTTGAAGAAGATTCAAATTTTGATGGGGCATTTGCCTTATTTAGCATAGGTGGTGATGGAACTTTCCTCGACGCAGCTACACTTGTAGGTTCTAAAAAAGTTCCTATTTTGGGAATCAATACAGGTAGATTGGGATTTCTCTCGCATGTAGATATTCAAGAAATGGATAACGCACTTGAGCAGTTCGTAAACAGCGAGTATTCTATTGAAAAGAGATCGTTAATACAAATTCAGGCAGAGGGTGTTGATTTCGATTCATTCCCGTATGCGGTGAATGAAATTACAGTAAGTAATACGGCCCGAAATGAAATGGTCAATCTTCACGCAAGTATCAACGATGTATTTCTGAGTAATTACTGGGCAGATGGACTCATTGTGGCAACTCCAACCGGTTCAACAGCGTATTCGCTTTCTTGCGGTGGCCCTATTGTAACACCGAATTGTCAAAACTTCATTGTAACTCCAATTTCCGCTCACAACTTAACCGCGCGCCCATTAATTGTAGGCGATACTTCTTCAATTAAACTGAAGGCTGACACCCGAAATGGTAGCATCTTAATCTCAATAGATAGTAAAAGTTACACGTTGAATGCAGGTTGTGAAATAATATTATCTAAAGCGCCGTTCGAGCTGCACATGATTTTATTAGAAGGTCAAAATTTTTTCAGAACCATCCGGAAAAAAATGGGGTGGGGAATAGATATTCGGAAAGATTAATATGAATAAGAAATTACCACTCGTTCTGCTTTTCTTCGTTGGATTCGCTCTTGCAACTTCTGCTCAGCCAAAAAAAAAATATGAGGCGTTGTTGAAAGGCAAGGAACGAAGTAAAGAATTGGTGCTTGGTCTTGGTACTGCCTATTACCTCGGTGAAGTTAACCCATACACGCATTTTGGTTCAGATTTGAAAGTTGCGGCTAGTTTGGGATATAGAAATAATTTCAATTACAGGTGGTCCATGCGTATCGCTGCAAGTTATGGCAATGTGGAAGCCTGGGATAAGGACAGCCAGGATCCATGGATTCAAAATCGAAATTTGAATTTTAGAAATAGGTTTTATGAAGGAAGTGTTTTGTTCGAGTTGAATTTTTTGAATTATCAAATTGGTTCGAATTACACCATATCACCTTACTTATTTACCGGAGGTGCCATTTATAATATGAATCCAGAAGGGCAATACAATGGATTCTGGCATTCGCTTCAACCTGCTGGAACAGAAGGTCAAGGTTTAGAAGGAAATGACCCGGTATACAAGCTCACCGGATTTTCTCTACCCCTAGGTGCTGGGTTGAAATGGAACATTGCAGGACTTTTAGGTGCATCGGTGGAGTGGGGTGTACGAAAAACATGGACAGATTATTTTGATGATATCTCTACGGTCTATGAAGACCCTACAGTATTGGCCAATTCAAGAGGGCAGCTTGCTGCTAATCTCGCGAATCAAGCTCTGAACCAAGAAAACATCAATAACACAGGCATGCAAAGAGGTGATCCCGGAAGAAAGGATCTTTACTTTTTTTGCATGGCATCACTTCACGTTCGCATAGACAGGAAGGGCACAACCTGTTGGAAATAACGTATCTTCGCGCTACAATGAGTTTACTGCAGAAAATAGACCTTGAAAAATCACCTGAACACGTTGCTATCATCATGGACGGAAATGGACGTTGGGCGAAAAATCAAGGGAAAGAGCGCATTTTCGGTCACTTCAACGGAGTTGAATCTGTTCGAGAAGCCATTCGAGCTGCACGTAAAAGCCATGTCAAATACCTCACACTCTATGCGTTTTCTACTGAAAACTGGAATAGACCAAAGGAAGAGGTTGATGCCCTAATGGATTTGTTGGTGAGTACACTTATTTCAGAATTAGGTGAATTGAAAGAAAACGGTATTCAACTGAGAACCATCGGTGATACGGAGAACCTTCCAGAAAAATGTAGAAATCAATTGAAAGCTGTCATTTCTGAAACCGCAGAAAATAATGAGCTTGTCCTTGTTTTAGCATTGAACTACAGTGCAAAATGGGAGTTGGTTGAAGCAGTGAGGTCCATAACCAACGCAAGAATTCCGGCTCAAGAAATTACCAGTGCCACCATAGAAGCACATCTTTCAACAGCAAGTATTCCAGATCCGGAGTTGTTAATTCGCACAAGTGGTGAGCACAGAATAAGTAATTTTTTGTTGTGGCAAATTGCCTACACTGAATTTCATTTTACTCCGGTGATGTGGCCAGAATTTAAAGAGGAAGATTTTTTTCAAGCCATTCTTGATTATCAAACAAGAGAGAGAAGATTTGGGAAGACTTCGGAACAAACATTAGAAGAACTTATTAAATGAAATTCATTCACTTTTGCATAGTTATCTGCGCGTTATTCTTGACCAATCAGCAAGGATTTGCACAAATTGAGCTAGGCAATACCAATGTTGATTACGCTGAACCGCGGAAAATGAAAATAGCGGGTATTACGGTGCTCGGTGCCGAGTTTACCGATCCACAGGCCATTAAACTTTTTGCAGGTCTGCAAGTGGGCCAAGAGCTCATGATTCCAGGTGATGAAATTGCAGACGCAGTGAGAAAGCTATGGACCAATCAACTTTTTTCAGATATCGATATTCGATTGGCAGAAGCACGAGGCGATGACGCCTACCTCGTTATTGTGGTAAAAGAAATGCCAAGACTTGGCGTTTTTAGATTTGATGGAATAAAGAAATCTGAAGCTGACAACCTCAGAGAGAAAATGAAGATTAGAACTGGGAATGTTGCGAACGAAAATCTGAAAGCAACTGCCATTAATGTCATTCGTGAATACTATCTAGAGAAAGGGTTTTACAATGCACAGGTAAGTATCAAGGAAAAGCCTTATGATAACCTTCCAAATTCTGTTGAGTTAACATTTGACATTGAGCGCGGAAATCGCATTAAAATCGAAGAAATTGAATGGGTAGGTGTTTCACAATTCAAAACAGCCAAATTGAATTGGGCCATGAAAAACACCAAGTCTGTAGCCTGGTGGAGAGTATTCAAATCTTCGAAATTCATTGATGAAGAATACGAAGAAGATAAAGTGGCTATCGTAAATAAATACAACAAAGAGGGGTTCCGTAACATGCGAATCCTGAAAGATTCCGTGTATAGAATTAGCCCAGAACGTTTGAAAGTTAGAATTGAGGTTGAAGAGGGAAACAAGTTCTACTTCAGAAACATTTCGTTCATTGGAAATACCAAATACCGAAGCTCAAGTTTAGATAGTGTATTGAACATTAAGAAGGGTGATGTCTTCAATATGGAAGTTCTTCAAACCCGAATTAACATGAATCAGAATGGAAGAGACATTGCTTCTTTGTATTCCGATGATGGGTATTTAAACTTCTATGCTTATCCTGTAGAGTCGTTGGTTCCTCCAGATAGCATTGATATTGAAATTCGAATGGGTGAAGGGAAGCAGTATCGACTGGGAACTGTATCTGTTTCAGGAAATGACAAAACCAATGATCACGTCATATACAGAGAAATTAGAACCCTTCCGGGCGATCTCTTTAATCGTTCAGACCTCATGCGAACCCAGAGAGAATTGAACGCATTGGGTTATTTTGATCCAGAAGGATTTGATGTTCGAACCAATCCAAGACCTGATGAAGGACTTGTTGATTTGGAATATGTTGTTGCTGAAAAACCATCGGATCAAATAGAACTTTCTGGTGGTTGGGGCGGTGGACGTGTTGTAGGTACGCTAGGGTTAAGCTTCAATAACTTCAGCATGAGAAACTTCTTTAAAAAAGAAGCTTGGTCTCCACTTCCAACCGGCGATGGACAGCGTTTGTCTATCCGAGCAATGAGTAACGGTACGTTTTTCCAATCATACAGTTTAAGTTTTGTTGAGCCCTGGTTGGGAGGAAAGAAACCAAATTCATTAATGGTATCTGTAACGCACACGGTTCAATCGAACGGACAGAAGAAATATATCAATGATGATGAATTGAATCCAGCTAGACAATCACTTCAAGTGACTGGTGCGTCTGTGATTTTTGGACAGCGCTTGCAAAAACCAGACGATTGGTTTTCTGTACAAACAGGTATCTCATACCAACACTTCAACCTGAGCAATTATGCTTCTTTCTTCAGTTTCAAAGATGGATATTCGAACAACCTAGCAGCTAATTTTACCCTTGCTCGAACTTCCATCTCAGATAATATTTATCCAACCTGGGGATCACAAATTACATTGACAACAAAGTGCACATTACCATACACGTTTATTGGAGAAAAATTCATGGGGAAATCATATGATTATGAATCCATGAGCCAGCAAGACAAAGTAGACTGGTTGGAATATTATAAAATGAAATTTACCGCTAAATGGTATACACCGCTCAATAAGCATAAGACGAATAAGTTGGTGTTGCATACACATGTGGGATTCGGTTTCTTAGGAACATACAATAAGAAATTGGGGTCATCACCATTTGAAAGATTTTACCTGGGGGGTGTGTATTTAAGTGGGTTCATGCTCGATGGTCGCGAAATAGTGAATTTGCGTGGATACGATGATTTGTCTTTGACCATGCCTAGCGATAGAGTTGGTGCCCCAGTAATATCGAAATACGGTGCTGAATTGCGATATCCAATTTCATTAAATCCACAAGCCACCATTTTTGCATTGGCCTTCGCTGAAGCCGGAAGAACATGGACAGACTTCACAGATTACAATCCGTTTAACCTTTATAAATCGGCCGGTGCAGGTCTGCGAATTTTCTTGCCTATGTTTGGTTTGTTGGGATTTGATTACGGATGGAGATTAGATGACCTTCCCAATTACCCGAATATGGCTCGCGGACAATTCCACTTCAGTATTGGTATGAACATGGGTGAACTTTAATAATTATATTATGATGAAAAAGATTTTCTTCCTAACAATCATCGCAGTATTCAGCCTTACGCTGAATGCTCAGAAATTTGCATACGTAGATTCCAAATATATTTTGTCACATATTCCAGCTTATGAGGCGGCACAAAAAGAAATCAATGAATTATCTGCTCAGTGGCAAATGGAAATTGAAGCGAAATATGAATCAATCTTACAGCTAGAAAAGGCATATCAAGCTGAGAAAATTTTGCTTACAGAAGACATGCGAAAGAAACGCGAAGGAGATATTGAATTAAGAAAGAAAGAGGCCATGGAACTTCAAAAATCTAAGTTTGGACTTGATGGTGAATTATTTAAAAAGAGAGAAGAACTCATTGCTCCAATTCAAGAAGAGATTTACAAGGCCATTGAAGAAGTAGCTTCAACAAGCGCACTCATGGTTGTATTCGACCGATCTGAACAAGGAAATTTGTTATACACCAATCCCAAGCATGATATCAGTGACAAGGTCATTAAGAAAATGGGGTTGAAACCAGGAGAAACACTAGATGGAAAATCGGGTGGTGATAAGGATGATTCAGATGATTCAGACGCCCCAAAAGGAGGAAATGATCGCACTCAACCAAAAACCGGAGGTGGAAAAGGAAAGTAATTCGTATTTTTGGTACTGTCATTGAAAGAAGAAAAGATAAATAAGTAAAAATGAAAAAAGTAATTGTTCTTGCAGCCCTTTGCACACTTGGTTTGACCACATTCGCACAGAAATTAGCTCATGTAGATAGTCAACAAATTGTATCTGAAATGCCTCAAATGAAAGACGTTGAGAAAGTATTGAATGATGCTAAAAAATCTTTTGAAGATGAATTTTTGGCCATGCAAAAAGAGTATGAGACCAAAGTTGCTGAATATGAAACAAAGTCGAAATTACCTGTGAATCAAGGCGGATGGCCAGAAGCTATCAAGCAAAGTAAAGCCCAGGCCATTGCAGACCATCAGCAAAACATGGTTGACTTTCAAAATACAGCTAATACAGAATTACAAAAGATTCAAGATGATCAGTTGCAACCATTAATTGATGAATTCAACAAGGCAGTTGAAAAGATTGCAAAAACGCATAACTACGTTTATGTATTTGATGCAGCCGCTGGAAATCTACTTTACAAAGGCGGTGAGGATATCACTGAAAAACTTAGAATTGAACTTAAGATCCCTGCCCCAGCTCCAGGTGCAAACGGAAAATAAAATGAAGATCCCGATTTTCGGGATTTTTTTATGAGTCACACACCCATTGGAATTTTTGATTCAGGTATAGGTGGGCTTACTGTAGCGAAGGCCATTCAACGCGCATTGCCCAATGAATCTTTTATTTATTTCGGAGATACCGCTCATCTTCCATACGGCGATAAATCGCCTGAAAGTATTCGGTCTTATGCGAAGAAAATAACAGAACTATTACTTTCAAACAACTGCAAGGCCATTGTCATTGCATGCAATACGGCATCTGCTCACGCCTACAAAGAGGTTTTGAAAATGGTTCCGAATCACGTGCCTGTAATCAACGTAGTAGATCCAGTTGCAACCTACACTGCCCAGCATTATGAGAAGGGAAAAATAGGTGTAATTGGAACCAAGGGAACCATTCAATCTAGAATCTATGTAAAACGCATTGAAAAACTCAATGCGAAACTTAAGGTGCTATCGAATGCAACGCCGCTGCTGGCCTCTATGATTGAAGAGGGATATTTTAACAACAAAATTTCTCAGACTATCATTAATAATTATTTAGCGAAGCCGTCTTTCAAAGGAATAGATGCATTGATTTTAGGCTGTACGCACTATCCGCTCATTAAAAAGGAGGTAGAGCGTTTTTATGAAGGGAAAATAGAAATCATAGACAGCGTATCTGTAGTGGCAAGCGCAGTAAAAGAAACTTTGGGTAAAAAGGGATTACTGTGCACTTCAGGGAAAAAACCTAAATATCATTTCTGGGTTTCAGATTACACAGAGTCTTTCGAAAAGAGCACAGCCATTTTCTTTAAGACCAAGCAGAAGCTGGTTGAGAAAAGAATTTGGTCCGAAAAATCTTAGTGTTTGAAATGTCGAACACCTGTCATGTACATGGCTAATCCATGTGCATTGCAATAGTCTATGCTCAGCTGGTCTTTAATGGAACCTCCAGGTTGAATGACACCACAAATGCCAGCTTGATCTGCTATTTCAACACAATCTGGAAAAGGAAAAAAGGCATCACTAGCCATAACGGTTCCTTCCAAAGAAAATCCAAAATGTCTGGCTTTTTCTATGGCCTGATTTAATGCATCAACACGTGAAGTTTGTCCTGTTCCGCTTGCAATGAGCGTTTCATTTTTTGCAAGAACAATGGTATTGCTCTTGGTATGCTTGACCAATTTATTTGCGAAAATTAAATCGTTAATTTCTGAAGCATCCAATCCCTTTTCAGTTACTAATTTTAGTTCAGCTTCCGTCTCGGTTGCATCATCTTTGTCTTGAACCAAATAACCATTTAGAATAGAGCGAACCGAAGTTTGTAACAATGGAGTCTGCTTACGAATGAGTATGATACGATTCGGTTTTGATTTTAAAAGATGAACAGCTTCTTCACTGAAATTGGGCGCAATAATGACTTCGCAAAATAACGTGTTTATTTTTTCTGCTGTTGGAAGATCAATGGTTCCATTCGCAATTAGAACACCACCAAAGGCCGATGTGCTATCGCAAGCAAAAGCTGCTTCATAGGCCTCTGCCATGGCAGCGCGTGTTGCCAATCCGCAGGCATTGTTATGTTTTAAAATAGCAAACGTAGGCTTGCAGTTTTTAAACTCATCTATCAATTGCACCGCTGCTTCAACGTCTAGTAAATTATTATACGAAAGTTCTTTTCCATTCAGTTTCGTGAAGAGGGCATCTAAATCTCCATAGAAACTGCCCTTTTGATGCGGATTTTCTCCATAGCGAAGAACGTGCTCATTTCTATTGGCAATTCTTAAAGATCCGTTGTTTTCCCCCTTGAAATAATTGTAGATGGCAGAGTCATAATGAGAAGAAACCTCAAAAGCTTCTTTGGCGAAATGCTTGCGCTGTTCCAATGTGGTTGCTCCCTGCTGTTCATTCAAAATATTTAGTAGTTCTGAATAATGATTGACTGAAGGAATGATGAGCGTGTCTTGAAAATTTTTCGCAGTACCACGAATAAGAGCTATACCTCCAATATCTATTTTTTCAATGATTTCATCGGCGCTTCCTCCGGCTGCCACTGTATCTTCAAACGGATAAAGATCTACCACTACGCAGTCAATGGCTTGTATGCCGTATTTTATGGCTTCTTGTTCATCTTGTTCATGATTTCTTCTGTAGAGAATTCCACCTAGAACGCCTGGATGTAAAGTTTTTACACGACCACCAAAAATGCTGGGATAACCCGTTAATGTTTCAACAGGAATAACAGGAATACCAAGGTCTTCAATGAAAGTTTGTGTTCCTCCGGTGCTGTAAAGTGTTATACCCAATTCATGCATACGTTGAACAATTGGGGTTAGACCGTCTTTGAAATAGACTGAAATAAGGGCAGAATTGATAGGTTTGTTCACAGCGAAAAAAATTAAGTGACAAAGTTATTCGCTTCTTCCCTTACCTTAGCATTCAAAGTATAATATTTTGTCAGTATCATTAGGAAATCATGCTCACCCGTTTTTTAACGCGTTGAGCGAAAAAGTAGATCAGTACTTCCAACAGAAAGGGGTGCAGAAAACAGGTAATTGGAAAATCTATTCCAAGGCCATAGTGCTCATTGCCATGCTCATTGTAAATTACACCTTACTTTTTGCCATTGAAAATCTATTCGTTCATTTTCTGCTTTGGGGAACTTTAGGTGTTGTTTTCGCGGCAATTGGCTTCAATCTCATGCACGATAGCGCTCACGGAAGTTTTTCTTCGAAAAGATGGGTGAATGAACTTACAGGGTATTCCTTAAACCTCATTGGCGGGAACGTTTTCTTATGGAAAATCAAGCACAACCAAATTCATCACGTATTTACAAACGTTGAGGGAGTAGATGATGACATAGATGTACAGCCATTTCTAAGAGTGAATGCACAGCAAAAAAGATATTGGTTTCATAGATATCAATTCATTTATTGGACAATCATTTATGGTATGACTTATTTCTTGTGGGTCTACATCAAGGATTTTGGAAAGTATTTCAATAAGCGAGTAGGTGTTACACCCATTCGTAAAATTCCATTGAAAGAGCACATTATTTTCTGGGTAAGTAAGGTGGGGTACCTCGTTGTATTCTTAGTACTTCCCCTCATATTCATAGGAGTTGTCAAAGCACTTATTGGTTATTTAATCATGTTGTTTGTATGCGGTTGGTTAATTGCCGTTGTGTTTCAATTGGCTCACGTGGTTGAAAACACGCAATTTCACTTGCCTGAGTTTGATGGAAATGAATTGCAGTCAGAATGGGCTGTGCATCAAATTCTAACCACTTCAAATTTTGCAACCAAAAGTAAAATAGTGAATATCCTCGCAGGAGGCTTGAATTTTCAGGTAGAGCACCATTTGTTCCCGAGAATCAGTCACGTGCATTACCCTCAAATCAATAAAATTGTCAGAGAAACGTGCAAAGAGTTTGGTGTTCAATACAATGAATTCTCAAATGTTGCCAAGGCCGTTGTTTCTCACGTTCGTTACTTGAGAACCATGGGTTTGGCTTAATTCATTTTTCACCTTTCACGAACCTGTTTTATTTTTGCATGTATGGGACGCATATTCGAAAAACGAAAACACAAAATGTTCGCTCGCTATGATAAAATGGCGAAGGCATTCACACGAATTGGGAAAGAAATTGCAATGGCTGTTAAAGCCGGAGGTCCAGATCCTTCCTACAATCCAAGATTGAGACAGTGCATAGTAAACGCCAAAGGCGCGAACATGCCAAAGGATCGCGTTGAAGCTGCTATCAAAAGAGCATCTTCAAAAGATGCCAGCAATTATGATGAGGTAGTTTATGAAGGTTATGGTCCACATGGAGTTGCGGTATTGATAGAAACAGCAACAGATAACCCTACTCGAACCGTCGCAAATATTCGCATGTATTTCAACCGAGGAGGTGGTGCCTTAGGAACAAGTGGATCACTTTCATTCATTTTTGAACGTAAAGGCGTGTTTCGCTTACCGGCTGAACACCTTTCCAATTGGGAAGAATTGGAATTGGAACTCATAGACGCAGGATTGGAATCATCTGAAATGGATGAAAACGAAATTGTGGTTTATACCGCTTTCGCCGATTTTGGTTCCATGCAAAAAGAGTTGGAAGATCGCAATATTCCTGTGAATAAAGCGGGTCTTGAACGAATTCCAAATAGCTATGCTGAAGTAACGGAGGAGCAAGTAGATGAAATTTTAGAATTGGTTGAGAAGATGGAAGAAGATGACGATGTACAGGCCGTTTATCACAACTTAAAATAATGAAACATTTTTTTTTAGCTCTTTTCGCCACCCTCTCATTGATGGCGTGTGTGAAAGATCCCGGCCTGGGGGGTTCAGGTATCATCACGGGCAAAGTAAATAAAGAGGTAAGGGTCGTGCTTACGAATCCAAATACAGCCATCTATTCTGTTCCTGCTGCTGATCAAGATGTATACATTGTTTACGGTAGCCACATTTCTCCAGATGATAAGGTGGTAACGAATTACAACGGTGAATTTGAATTTAGAAATCTACGCAGAGGCAAGTATACCATTTACACGTATAGCAAAGACACCACCGGAGTAAACCCGCCTGTGATCGACCCTTCGCGAATGGTCATTTTGAAAGAAGTTGAGTTAGTAGACAACCAAGATCAAGTAGAACTTTCGGATTTAACCATATATGATACGCAATAAAATTGCTTGGTTAGTCATTTCAGTTATAGCAACTGCAAGCAATGTTTGTGCTCAGCAGAAAGATGCGGGATTGTGGGTAGGTTCTTCTTTTTCATTTGAATTGGAAGAAGTTTTTTTATCGAACAACAAAGCATTAAAGAATTGGAATATATATGCTGCGCCCGAGTTGCGACTGGATGAGAACATGACTCGTGTCAATGGATTTTTTTCTGACTTTGGGACATCTAAAAAATGGAATAAATACATTGCAACTTCCATAGAACACCGATTGGGTGGTAAAAGAAGTAAGGGAGAGTATAATTTTAGACAGAGATGGTCATACGGTCTTCAATTGATACTTCCAGCAAAGAATATTAAATTATCTTCCACTACACGCTACCAAACTACTACTACTTACGGTACAGACATAGATTTAAAATCAACATGGAGAGAGAAGTTTACGTTCGAATTTTCTGGTTTAAAAAAAGTGGATGTGCAACTTTCACATGAGTTATTCTTCGAACCTATAACCTACACATACACAGATTGGCGAAGTCAAATCAATTTAAAATTCAAAATCAATAAGACTTCGAATTTTTCAGTAGGATACCTCATTCAAAAAGATCTTGGAAATGGTGATATGGATTTTGTTGTTCTGTCTGGATATAAATGGGAATTGAATAGAAAGAAAAAAAATAAAGAATCGAATTCACCGAAATAATCGATTCTATTCTGTTCACCCTCTGTTTTTTCTTAAATTCGGCTTACTTAATCAAAATCATGAAAAAATTATTCCTTCTTCTCGGGCTTGTTTTGTCTTGGAGCCTCGCTTTCTCTCAACAAGGTACTACATGTGATAATCCAATTCCCCTTGCTAGCCCAGGTGATTATACAGGTACTTTCGAAGATACGTGGTATACCTACACCCCAACAGAATCAGGGATAACAGCATTTTCTACTTGCGGAACAAATACATGTGACACGAAAATTTGGATCTATTCTGCATGCGTTGCGAATCCGACCGAATTTGCTGAAGGAACCTATGCATACAATGACGATTTCTGCGGATTGCAAGCGCACCTTGAAGTAAATCTAATTGCCGGAACAACCTACTATGTGCGAATTGGTGACTACTATGAAAGTTGTACAGCTTCGGTTAATTTCAATATCACTTACATTGGTCAGATATACGGTTGCACAGATGCAACTGCGTGTAACTTCAATCCAATGGCAACTGCTGATGATGGTTCTTGTGTATACTTTCCAAGTGAAGCATGCTCTCAGCCCGATTTACGATTTGATAGCTTAGCTCTTGTAAATTCATTATACGTTGGCCAAATTTCAGCGGCCGAGTGCGATGTTCAAGAGGGGTGTGTTACAGGATACGGAAATCGTTGGATCATCGGATTCAGCTCAAAAATTGACAACATAGGTGAAGCAGACTACTACATTGGAAACCCATCTGCAAATCCAGAAATGTTTAGTGTTGTGAATTGCCACGGCCATACCCACTATGAAGGATATGGCGACTATAGATTAATGGATGATAATGGCGATTTGGTTCCTGTAGGGCATAAGAATGGATTCTGTGTCATGGACTTATGTGGAATGGGACAATACAATTGTTCAGATATGGGAATATCTTCCGGTTGCTATGATATTTATGGTGCTGGAACACAATGCCAATGGCTAGATATTACTGAAATTCCTGCAGGACAGTATCGATTTGTTGCTCTTGTAAATCCGTATTATTTGCCCGATGCGTTGGGTCGATATGAAAGCAATACTCAAAACAACGCCGTATCGATTTGCATGGAAATTTTTTGGAACAACGGAGTACCCACTTTCCAATTGATACCAGATTGCCCTACTTATATTGATTGTGCAGGAAATATCAATGGTTCCGCAGAATTGGATTGCAACGGTGTTTGTAACGGTCCATCTGTATTTGGTGACGTGAACGCTGACAGTGACCTCAATGGATCAGACGTTGTTTCCTATCTCGGAATACTGGCTCAGGAAACCATTCAGGCAACAACATGTAATGATTTGAACGCAAACGGTGAGATTTCAGTGTATGATATTTATTTGGCGCAATGGTGCATGAATGGTGGAAATGGTGGATCAACAATTACAAATGCATGCGACTTCCCTCGTAACATTGTGAACGTGAATACTGCAGCAGGTTTGTCCATTTCAAATTTCAGTGCAGCAGATGGTTATATTGATGTGGAATTAATGAGCACAATGGATGATGTGACCGGTTATCAATTTGAAATCTCTGGTGCAGACGTAGTAGGCGTTTCTAGTTTGGTAGATCCAACAATTTTCAGTTGTGAAGTGGGTTACAACGCTTTCTCTGAAGGTGTTTTTGTTGTGTCGAATGTGTATGGGAATATAATTGAAAACAGTTCAAATCCAACGCAATTGTGTCGTGTGTACTTATCAAATTTTGAAGGCAATGAAATTTGTATTGACGAAGTTGTAGATATTGTAAACAACAATGCAGAGCGCTTACCAAGTTATGTTTATGGATCATGTGTGCAATTGGTGGGTGTAGATGAGAATTCTAGTCTTGTTGCTACTTCTACCGAAGTGTACCCGAATCCTGCAAACAATGAAATTCGTGTTCGTGTGAATGCTTTAAGTGAAGGAACCACACACATGGCCATTCAAGATGCTACAGGAAGAACGGTAAAAACCATTTCTTCACTTAGTTTGAATGTTTGGAACACTTTGGAAATTTCTGATTTATCAACAGGCGTATATACCATTCATCCGTTCAATCAGGCGGGATCGGGAAGTGCGTTTCGTTTTGTGAAATTATAATACGTATGAGATACCCAGCCTTATCAAGTTCTTTCTATCAGAAGAACAGAGCCAACTTCGCGAAGCAAATGAAAAGCAAAGGCTTGGCGGTTTTTACAAGTAATGATATTTACCCTTCCAGTGCCGATGGTACGTTGCCATTTAAGCAACATAGCGATATTTTTTATTTGACGGGTGTAGATCAGGAAGAAACAATGCTTGTTCTGTTTCCTGAGGCGTATAACCCTGCACATAGAGAAATGTTATTTGTTCGTGAAACCAACGAACACATTGCCATTTGGGAAGGCGCTAAATTATCGAAAGCACAAGCCACCGAAAGAACGGGTATTGCAAGTATCTATTGGTCACAAGATTTCGAAAAGATACTTCATACGGTTATTGGTGAAGCAGCATGTCTTTATTTGAATAGCAATGAACACTCTCGTGCAAGTATTGAAGTAGAGACACGTGAGATGCGTCTCTCGAAACATGTAAGAACCAAATATCCGCAACACGCTGTTGAACGCAGTGCTCCAATCATGCATGCTCTGAGAGCAGTGAAGGACAAGGAAGAAATTGACCAAATTCAACGTGCCATTGATTTAACAAATCAAGGATTGCGCAGGGTCATGGGTATGTTAAAACCCGGTGTAATGGAGTATCAAATTGAAGCCGAGTTTGCTCATGAATTCCTGAGTAATGGATCAAGAGGCTTTGCCTATACACCAATTGTTGCGTCTGGAAGAAATGCATGTGTATTGCATTACATTGAAAATGATCATGCGTGTGCAGATGGCGATGTAATTCTTTTAGATGTAGGTGCCGAGTATGGTGGATACAATGCAGATATGACCCGTTGTTTGCCAGTTAGTGGAAAATTCACCCAACGTCAGAAAGATGTTTACAATGCCGTTCTTCGGGTTATGAAAGGAGCAACAGCTTTTTTGAAACCAGGAGTTATGTTAGCAGAATATCATTCAGCGGTTGGCGAAATGATGACCAAAGAGTTAGTTGATTTGAAATTAATTTCTGCTGATGAGGTGAAAAATCAAAATCCAGCATGGCCTGCGTACAAAAAATATTTCATGCATGGAACTTCGCATTTCTTGGGCCTTGACGTACATGACGTTGGCAATTGGAATAAACCCATTGAAGTAGGAAATGTATTCACTGTTGAACCAGGTATTTACATCCTTGAAGAAAATCTCGGTATTCGCTTAGAAAATAACATTGTTATTACTGAAAATGGAAACCGTGATTTATTCGCAAACTTCCCATTGGAGGTGGAAGAGATTGAAGCGCTTATGGCTGGACAGCAATAAGCTCTTTCAGTTGCACGTATGCCAAATAGCCTGTTACAGGCAGTGTGGTGATATCACTTAGGTATTTCATATAGGTTTTCACTTGATTGAGATGATCATCTTTCTTGGTGTTTCCTGTTTTGAAATCATATACTTCTACCCGATCTGAGAAAAATAAGATTCGGTCTGGTCTTACAGATAGCGTAGTAGCATAGCGAATATCAATCTCTGTTTTTATTTCAGCCGAAGTATTGAATAGTGCATCAAAAACGGGAAGTGTCAAGGCATTCTGTAGTAGATCTTCGAGTATTTTTTTATCTGAAATGGATAAGTTTTCTTGCATTAAAAATTGTTTGCATATACCGTCAGCATCTTTTTTAGTTTGAATGTTTTCCATGCAGGCATGAAAGGCATTTCCAACACGAAGGTGCTCAATGTTATCTAGCGTGCGCTTCGTTTGCTCTTTGTATCTCAGATTTGGGAGTTCAATTTTACTTCGGGTACCAATAAGTGTTTGTGTAGATTGAGTTGAAGTTTTTTCTTTTTTTATTTCTTTCTGATCTGAATTTCCCCAGGTCAAGACAGGCTCATTATTCCCATGTTTTAACAGCGTTTCTATGAGTGCATGATGCGCACCACTGTTATTGCCCGAACTTAACTCAACAAACAAATACAGCCGATCTTCTGGTCGTGTGGTGGCTACGTATAGCCCATTGAGTTCATCTAGGAATAATTTACTGTTCTCAACTTGCTCCTCTTCTAAATCGGACTCTTTACTGTTGACAGCAGGAGTGAATGAAATGAGTCCTGATTCAAACGGATGAACCACCGAAGGAGCTTCTACCCAAATGGATTGTGTTGGAATTTTCGTTCCGAATTTTGGGAAAATAACAACTGGAAATTGAAGCCCTTTGCTTTTGTGAACCGTTAAAATGCGAATGGCTTCTTGCTTCTGTGTGTTGGTTACATAAAGTTTATTTTCATTTTCTGTCCACCACTGTACAATCTCTAAAAATCCCATTCCATTTCTATGCGATAGTTGTAGCATTTGATTTTCGAAACATTCCAAATACATGTCAAAGGACAGATTAAACAATCGAATTAAATTTTGAATGGATTCGAATGGATGCGAATAAAAGTGATGGTCACTTAAAAATTTGGGGTAATGGGTTTGAAGAAATTCTTTAACAAGAAATTCCAGTTTTCCCTTTAGGTATTTTTTTCCTTCCGGATTTTTTACGGGCCTACTATAGGTAGAAATGACCTCTTCATAATTGAACCTCTCAGGAAATGAAGCGCAAATATTTTCAATTAAATTGAATTGATAAAAAGCCTCATTGGGTTTAGCTAAGTATCGAATACAAGCCATGATGAGTAAAACGGATCGACTATTTTTCAGTAAAAAACTGTCTTCGGTCATTAATGGAATTTCGCCACCTGACACATCCATGAGATATTCAGAAATAAGGGTGCTCTCAGATTTACCTTTTCTAGTGAGAATGGCAATGTCTCCGTATGAATAACCATCTTTCGAACAATCTTGTATTGCCTCGTAGATTCCCTGTAATATGCGAGTTCTGTTGGGTTCACGCTTTCCAAGATTTACGATTTCTGTTTTAACCAATCCGTTGAAATCGCGGTGATGCAGTTGCTGGTGACCATGATAGACTTTCTGAAATGCGGGTAGTTTCGCTTGCATTTGATCATAAAGCCAAGTGTTAAAATCAATGATTGTTCTACCGCTTCTGCGGTTGGTGTTTAAATTGTCATCTTCGTAGGCATGTTTAATTTTTTCTTGAAGAAGAACAGAAGCTTGATCATGCAATTGAGGTAACTGAACGAACTGTTCAACATTGCCATTTCTCCACCTATAAATACTCTGCTTACCATCACCAACAAGTAAATTGAAATGATTTTCTGCTAATGAATTTTCAATGAGTGGTAGAAAGTTTTTCCATTGCATTTCTGATGTATCCTGAAACTCATCTATTAGCAAATGATTGTACCTCTCACCGGCCCGTTCATAAATAAACGGTGCAGGGCTTTGTTGTACTATTTCCGAAACTATGATGTGAAAGTCATTGATTAACAGAAAATTTTCCTCATCTTTCAATCGAACAGAAATGTCGAATAGCTTACTTAATAGTCCAGTAGTAAAGACATGAGGAAGTATTTTTTCTATGCGTCGAAATTCTTTTAGTTCCTTACTTTCTATCCAATCCGTACCACATTGAGCAGCTTCTGTAAGCAGGGCTGCACGCGAATCCAATTCTGGGTATTCGCCTTTTTTCTTCACCCAATCTTTACCAATAGTCTCTTGAAGTCGGGGACCGGGAGGCTCAAAATTTCCTGTAAGAATGCGTGTTAAAAAAGTATAGCTTCCGCTTCCCCCATAATAAATTTGTTTCGGTGTAATTCCAACGCGGTCCAACTCATCAAGAGCTGAGGTAATTTTATTGGCAACGGGTGCAAAAAGTTCTTCTTGTCTATTGAATAGTTTTTTCCGAATTTGCTGGTAATCTGAAAGAGATAGTTTTTGCAGTTGATGAAAAATGTCTTTTGAGTTTTCTTTCAGAAGTTGAGTAGAAATATCGAGCATGCCTTTGCGCACGTTCCAGTCTCCTTCATCGTCGAAACTAGACATCACAAAATTTTCTAAGTATGCTGTTAATTCGCCATCTTTTCCCACTTCATTGAGACAGGTATCCACCACCTCATCTAGAAATCGAGTGGTGTCCATTTCAATACCAAAATCTGGATGAATATGCAAGTCTCTAGCAAATGAACGAATGATTCGATGCACAAAACTATCAATGGTGCTTACACTAAATTGAGAGTAGTGATGCAGAATGTGCGATCGAACCGTAATGGCTCTATTTTGTAACTCCTGTGGAGATATTTTCAATTGAAAGACAAGGTCATTGAATAGTTCGACCGATCCTGCAAGCGCTTCAGGCTGAGCGAATTCATGCAGTCTTTCCATGATGCGCTCTTTCATTTCAGCCGCTGCGGCATTGGTGAATGTGATAGCTAAGATGCGCTGATAATAGTCAGCTATGGGATGCATGAGGGCCAATCTCAAATAGTGATGAACCAGGGCGTAGGTCTTCCCGCTTCCCGCTGAACTCTTCAGCACGAAAAAAGGTTTCCATGCATCTTTTTTACTTGTCATTTCGTCTTATTGATGTAAATTCAATGTGAAAATAATTCCTATGCAAGTCATTCAATCAACTGTTTATAAATTTCTAATGCTTGTTTTGATTGCTGTTGTATTCAATTCATGCAGAGAACAAGCGCAGAATACAACTTGTGGTCAGGTAACTATTAAATTTATTCCCGTTTGGAATGGCCAAGTGGTTAATATAGATTCCATCTATACAAATAGTTTGAATCAACGCATTCGGTTTGAAAATATCGCTACTTATTTCTCGAATATTTACATTGGAAATGGAATAGATAGTGTTCTCTTTTCACAAGTGGAATTACTTCAATTGTTGGGTGGTCAGGCCACGGTTACAAAAAATATGGAGCCTGGTACTTATTCGAAATTATCTTTTGGGTTAGGTATACCACCCGAGTTGAATAAGAATGTTGATCCCAGCGTTTATCCCAATGCTTCTCCATTGTCTGTTCAAGGTTCGAACGGTATGTTTTGGTATTGGAATACGGGTTATATCTTTTTTAAACTCGATGGAAGAACAGATCTGACGGGTACTTCAAATGCTCCACTCTTGAACACATTTGCATTTCATTGTGGAGATGATCCCCTCTATAGGGAAAGGGCATTTTCTTTTGCAACTATTCATGCAGAAGACCTTACTTCGCATGAAATTACGGTTTACGTGGACATGCAATTATTGATGGAGGGTAACAATGATCCAATAGACTTATCTACAGATAATATCACACATACCACCGGAAATTTCGCACTTGCCGAACGTGTGACCAATCATTTTGCCGACGCATTTACCGTTGTTCCGTGAGCCGTATACTTGGTTTTATCATCTTAATTATTTGCTGGTCATGCTCTCAAGTGGCAGATAAAAAAGATAAAATCATTACCTATCAGAGTCCATCTTTTTTTCCGAAAATGGAAATTCCCGCTGATAATATTCCTTCAGAGGCACGCATGGAATTGGGAAAGAAATTATTCTATGATGTTCAATTGAGTAAAAATCAAACACATCATTGCGGATCTTGTCATGTTGTATCTGCCGCTTTTACAGACGGACAACGTGTATCTGTAATTCAAGAAAACACAGTAAATCGGAACGCACCCACTTTAGTGAATTTAGCTTGGAGCCCTTATTTAATGGCGGAAGGTGGCGTACCCAACTTGGAATTGCAAGCGTTAGCTCCAATTCATGAGTCTCATGAATTGAACTTAAATATGCAAGAGCTTATTCTTCGACTACAGGAAAATGAAGAATATCAATTGTTGTCACAACGCGCTTATCAACGACCAATTGATGCGTTCGTAATTACTCGAGCCCTGGCATGTTTTCAAAGGTCATTCATTTCAGGTGACTCCAAATTTGATCGGGTTTATTATTTGAAGCAAGGAAATTTTAGTGCATCTGAACAGCGTGGCTTCGATTTATTTTTTTCTGAGCAAACGCAATGCAGTTCTTGCCATGCTTTGCCTTTTTTTACTTCGTATGAATTTGCGTCTTTGGGTTTAACAGACGGTGATGAAGGGCTAAAGCGAAAAACATATCAAGAGGAAGACGCGGGAAAATTTAAAACACCTACCTTGAGAAACATAGAAATTACCGGTCCCTACATGCACAATGGTTCATTCGGATCTTTGGAAGAAGTGATTGAATTTTATAACGCCGGGGGTGGAGCGGGTAGAAATAAATCCAATAAGATTATTCCCTTGTCGCTCACAGAGCAAGAGAAACAAGATTTAGTGGCTTTTTTGAAAACCCTGACCGATTGGAATTTTGTACAGAATGCAAAATTGGTTCGAAGTGAATGATTTTCATTTGTTAAACAAAGCATGTCTATTTTTGAATTATGAAATCAGTTTGCGCCACTTTCATATTCCTTGGGATTGTTGCATTTTTTGTGACATGTACGCACCCACATGAAGAAGCACCCGTGCAAACGCCTTATCCGTTGGTTATTCCTCCATTTTTTCCTCCAATGGACATTCCAGCTACGAATCCGCTTACAGTTGAGGGTGTGAATTTGGGAAGATATCTTTTTTGGGAAAAAAAATTAAGCGGTAACAACACCATGTCTTGCGGAACCTGCCACATGCCAGATCACGGTTTCTCAGATAGTGCAAGATATTCAATCGGAATTTTCGGAGATGTTGGCAACAGACAAGCCATGCCTTTGATAAACATGGGCTGGTCTACAACCTATTTTTGGGATGGTCGATCTGTAACATTAGAACAACAAGTGAGTGAGCCCATAACAAACCCAATTGAAATGGCGGAAAATTGGGAGACAGCGCTGGTGGAACTTGCAAACGATCCCATTTACCCACCTTTATTCTACAAAGCATTTGGTTCAACGGAAGTTACCAAAGAAGGTGTGGTGAAAGCTATTGCTTCATTCATGCGAACCATGATTTCGGCGAATTCTAAATTCGATAAGCAACGCATTGGGCAATACGTATTCACACCTTCTGAGTTCAATGGGTACACACTTTTTTTAACCGAAGGTGGAAGTCCTGATCAAGTGCCCGGTGGAAGTTTCGGAGCAGATTGTTTTCACTGTCATGGTTTCGGTGCTATGCAGTTTTCAGATTATTTATTTCATAACAATGGATTGGATGCTTCATTTACAGATTTAGGTAGGGGTGCTATTTCAGGAAGTATATTCGACAATGGGAAATTTAAAACTCCAACCCTGCGAAATATTGAGTTAACCGGACCATACATGCACGATGGAAGATTTACAACCTTAGAGCAAGTTATAGAGCACTACAATTCAGGTGGTGTGCCATCAGAGACCATAGATCCTTTTATGAAATTTACTACAGGTGGTCTGCAATTAAGTGAACAATCAAAGGCAGATTTAATGGCATTTTTAAAGTGTTTAACAGACACCAGTTTCATTCACAATCCTGCATTTTCAGATCCACATGAATGAAGAGCAAAAGAAATTTTTAGAGCTAGCTAAAAAAAATAAAAAGGTGAATAAAAAAATGTTCACCCGCTTGGCTCGAAAGAAGAATTTGGACACTCATTTTCATTCCATGCATGAAGAGCTTTTTGAAAAGATTGACTGCCTCACATGCGCGAATTGCTGCAGAACAACCAGTCCAATTTGGCGCGATGTAGATATTGATCGCATCTCAAAGCATCTCAATATGCGTCCCTCTGAATTTACAACGAAGTATTTGCACATTGATGAAGACAATGATTGGGTATTGAATCAAAGCCCATGTGCTTTTCTGAATTTAGATGACAACAAATGCTCCATCTATGAGTATCGCCCGAAGGCATGCCGTGAGTATCCGCACACGGATAGAAAGAATATGACTCAAATTCTTGATTTAACTTTTCGGAATACCTTGGTTTGTCCTGCTGTAGCTGAGATGGCTGAGAAATTGAAAGCCTTGGGTGAATAACTTTCATTTTGCAGTTTCAATCAGGCTTGTTTTTCTATTCTCTTTACAAGTGGAACTTTTTTCTTTCCTGTGCGTAGGACAACCATTGATTTAATTATGAAAGCAAAGTCACATCTTCTCTTCTTGTTCAGTTTGGTGCTTGCACTTGCTTCATATAGCCAAGGGCAGTGTCCAAATGTCTATGATCAAAACGGAGATGTAGTTACAGAACCGTATTGGATTTCATGTTCAGGAGGAAGTTATACCCTAAGTCTTTTGCCAACTGCAAATTGGAGTGACTATACCATCAATTGGGGAGACGGCACCGCAAACACCAGTGGAACCAATTGGTCTAGCCCAACACTTATACAACATAGCTACGCTGCAGTTGTTGATACGTTTGTAGTTACCATCACAAATGCGCAAAATGGCTGCGAAGTGCAAGGTGTAGTAGTCATGGAACAAGCTACCAATGCTTCCATTCAGGTACCTCTCGGAGCTTACACGCAAATATGCGCACCTGATGAGGTGGAATTTATTAATTCTTCAACCAACGTTTCTGAGACCACTCATTTTATCTGGGATTTCGGAGATGGCACTGCACCATTGCATTTTGACTATACCAATTTCAATGATGTTGTGTCTCACTTGTATGATGAAAATGGTGATTACACATGTGAAACTACAGTGTCTTTAACCGCAGAAAATTATTGCAATGCACTCCAAGGAAGTGCTTCCATTGCCACCTTCACTCCAGTTAACATTTGGACTCTTGATCAAGCTAGCATTGCAGTTTCTGCATCTACGCAATGTGATCCCAACACCACTTTCACATTCTCGAATTCTACCATTCGAAATTGCTTGAACCAAGGAAATACATTTCAACGTCAAGAAAGATGGAATTTTGGAAATTATTTTGGTACAGGTCAAGACAGCATAACCAACTGGACTCCATGGCCACCGAGCATAGCACCTGTTATAACTTTTCCGGGAATTGGTGATTATACCGTTACTCTTTATGATAGCAGCTATTGTGGAATAGTTGAGCAAAGTGTCACTGTACATGTCATTGCACCACCGGTAGCCTCTATTGCTCCGACCGCAGATACCATTTGTGTTGGTCAACAAACTACTTTTTTACAATTGGCGAATAATCCAGGTCAAGCATATACTTGGAACGTTGGCGTGAACGGTGCTTGGTCAAACTTAGGAAGCGGTGATGTAACATACACCTATAATAATCCGGGCACTTATACTGTGCGCTGCAGAGCAAGCTATCCTCAATATGGATCAGCATCTTGCGCAGATACAGCCTCTTTTATTATCGAGGTTTTACCGAGTCCAACCATATCCATTTCAGCTGATGAATTGCAAGCTTGCGATAGCATTACTACAGATTTGAATGCAGTCTCCAGTGGTGGAGTTAATTTCGAATGGAATCTTGCAACCGCGGGAAGTTTTATTGGGCAAAATCCTGACCCTATTTCATTTTACTCTCCTGGCGATTATCCCATTTCTGTGACCGTAACTGGACTAAACGGATGTACCAATTCAGACACAGAGGTGATTCATGTTTATGCCACACCTCAAGCCAGCTTTGTGGTAGACAACGCATGCGAAGATGCCTCTGCAAGTTTTCAGAATACGTCTACAACAGCCAATGGAAATCCAATTGTATCTACTACATGGACATTCGGAGACGGAGGCAATTCCAATAGCAATAACCCAAGCCATATTTACAACGCTCAAGGTGATTATGTTGTAGTTCTAAATATTTCAACACCCTATTGTTCTGCGACTTCTTCTGATACCATAACTGTTTATCCATTACCTGCAGCAAGTTTCACGCAGGACATATCTTCTGGATGTCAGCCCGTAATGGTTCAGTTCTCAAATGCGTCAACAGGTGCTGTGAACTATGCTTGGAATTTTGATGATGGAAATTTATCTTCAGATACGAATGCCGTTCACACATTTTATCACAGTGGAATTTCTGATTTTGTTTTTCAAGTAGAATTAATTGCTACCAATGAGTTCGGTTGTTCGAGCAGTGCAACTTCAGATGTAACCGTTAATGGTGGAGCTGTAGCAAGTTTCAATGCAAGCGATGCAACGTTAGGTTGTGAATCAACACCAATTCAATTCGAAAACACTTCTTTAAATTCATCTTCAGTTGTTTGGAATTTTGGTGATGGAAGTGGTTCAATAGAATGGGACCCATCACACACGTTTAACAACAATACAGGATTTATTCAATGGTATACCATTCAACTCATAGCTAATTCTGCGGCTGGTTGTGCTGATACTACCGAATTGGAAATACCCGTCTATCCGTTATTAGATATTCAATTGCCGAATACTGTTTTTGAAGGATGTTCTCCCTTGGTTTTTGAGTCCCCAACGTTTGTTGGCGTTCAAGGTTTTGAGTGGGATTTTGGAGATGGCACCCAAACCAATGAAGCATTTCCAACGCATACTTACTACAACACAACAAATGCACCTCTTTCCTATACAGTGCACTTTGTTGGTACATCTGCTTTCGGCTGCGTAGACAGTATTGATTTTCAGATTACCGCTAACCAACAAGCCCTTGCGGCATTTACAACAAACACGCAGTCTGGATGCGGACCGTTGGAAGTTGTTTTGGAAAACAATTCAATCAATTCAGATTCTTACAATTGGAATTATGGGAATGGTTCAACATCGAATACCAGTTCAACCTTTCACAATATCTCATTCGATAATTCAACATCAATACCTCAGAATTATGTTATTGTGTTAACAGCTGAATTGAATAACGGTTGCAATGATCAAGATTCAATTCTTGTCACTGTTAATCCTGCTGCAACAGCTGATTTTTCATACTCAGGAAATTCCTGTTCACCAGCGAATATTTTATTCACGAATAATTCGAATCAAAATACGCAGGCATATTGGTCTTTTGGTGATGGAACCAATGCCTCCGTTTTTGAACCAAGTCATGTTTTTACCACACCTGCCTTAACAGATACAACGTATACCATTACTTTAGTTACGAGCAATGCATTTGGTTGTGGCGATACAACAACTCAATTCATTGATATCAATTATTCTCCGCAAGCTCTTGCATCTGTTGATAGTTTATATGGTTGTTATCCTTTGAATGCTGCCATAAGTAACTTGAGTCAAGGCGCTTCGAGTTATTTGTGGAATTTCGGGAATGGTGTGACTAGTGCAAGCAATGCAACCCAATTTGTATTCGAGTATTTGAATATTTCCAATCAAGTTCAAACGTATCCGTTGTCTTTAACAGCTACAGCAACAAATGGCTGCTCTTCAATTTGGAATTCTACCGTTTCAGTTTTACCTGAAGTAACGGCCGAAGCTGATTTGTACGTACAAGGATGTAATCCTGTTACCGTAAATTTTGTGAATCAAAGTAATGGTGCCATTTCATATTTATGGGATCTAGGCAATGGCGTATTTGCGAATACAGCCAATGTTCAGAATTCTTATTTTAATCCAGGTGATTCCGATACCACTTTCGTAGTGAGTTTAACTACCACAAATACCTATGGATGCGCGGTTACGCATGATTTTTATGTAGAGGTTTCTCCTCTGCCTGTTGCTCAATTCAACGCAACTCCAATTTCGCAAATTTGGCCGAATAACACTGTGAACATTACCAATCTCTCTACGGGTTCGAATTTGGGATATGTATGGACTTTCGATGATGGTTCTGAGTTCAACGGTTCAACACCCGGAACTCATTCTTACCAGACATGGGGTACGTACACCATTCAGCTTATTGTGAATCAAGGCATTTGTACAGACACCATTCAACAGACCATTACAATTGATCCGCCAGCTCCACAAGCTATATTCAATACGCAGTTAATAGGTTGTGCCCCACTTACGGTTTCTTTTGAAAACACGTCGTTGTATGCAGCCGGTTATCAATGGATTTTTGGAGATGGCGGTTTGTCTTCTTCCACAAGTCCTGTTTATACGTATTGGAATCCGGGATCCTATGACGTAAAATTGGTCGCATTCGGATTCAATGGAACAAATGATACGCTGGTCATTCCCAATGCGATTACGGTGCATCCAAATGCAGTAGCGGCATTTACAGCAACCCCACTTAATGTTGTAATTCCTGATCAGCCGGTTACGTTCTTAAACCTGAGTAATGTTGCAACTACATTCACTTGGGTATTTGGCGATGGAAATTTTTCGAACGAAGACAATCCAACGCACTACTATCAATTACAAGGCTCATATAGTGTTATGTTGGTGGCGAATAATCAATTCAATTGTCCTGACACCATGCTGGTGGCCAATATGATTACGGCTTATGGATCTGGAACTCTTGAGTTTCCCAATGCGTTTACACCTACTTCGGCCGGACCAAATGACGGAGTGTATGATCCAAATGGATATACCAATGATATTTTCTGTCCCTTGCATGAAGGTGTCACTTCTTATGAATTGCAGATCTACAACAAATGGGGTGAGCTTCTCTTCATAAGTGAAGATATTCACGTAGGTTGGAACGGCTATTATAGAGGTGAACTATGCAAAGAAGATGTTTATGCTTGGCGCGCTACAGCTACTTTTTCGAATGGAACACGTGTCAATAAATCAGGTGATGTAACCCTTTTAATTCGATGAATATGAAGAAATATATTTTACTTTTTTTCTTGTTCATAGAAGGCATGAACCTCATAGCTCAAGATCAACAGTACACTCAGTTTTACTCGGTACCTACGTTGTTGAATCCCGCTTTTGCTGGGGCTTCTGCACAAAGTAGAGTTGCAGCATTATACCGAAATCAGTGGAGTATTATTCCTGGTGGATTTAAATCGCAACGCTTTTCGTATGATCAGTATCTTCCCAATCTCAATAGTGGAATTGGTTTAGTAATGGGGAATGAACATGCCGGAACAGGAGCATTAAAAACGTCCTCTGTGCAATTGCAATACGCGTATGAAGTGAAAGTGAAGCGTGGTGTGTTTTTTAGACCTGCGTTGCAATTCGGATACGTTACGCGTTCATTGGATTTTAACAAACTCACTTTTTATGATCAACTCATTCGAGAAGGCGACAACTCAAGTTTTGAGAGTCCTACCTTCGGCCCAACGCATTATTTCGATGCAAGTGCGGGTTTTTTAGTTTATTCTGGTAAGGCGTGGGGAGGTATTTCCATCTACCACATGAACACCCCCAATGAAGTTCTTTATTCTGGAACTGCTGCAAGTATACCTGCCAGATTCAGTGTGCATGGCGGAGTTAGAAGACACGTAAAGTCTAGTTTTAAGTCTTACTTCGGAAAAGATTTTGTCTTGGCTTTTAATTATCAATCACAAGGAAAATATGATCAACTTGACCTTGGCTTTTATACAGAATTGAATCCTGTTGTATTGGGAATCTGGTATAGAGGCCTACCCTTGAAACAGAATGATTATCAGTTGCCCAATAGAGATATGTTAGCCCTACTCATCGGATTTCAATGGGGAGCTTATAAATTGGGATACAGCTATGATATTACAACATCAAAGCTATCGCTTGGAAATACCGGTGGGTCGCATGAATTATCGTTCACATATCAATGGGCGAACAAGCGCAACATGCGAAAGGTGAAAAGAAGAATAGTTCCTTGCGCTAAATTTTGATTGTTCTTACATTCGCTTCATGTCAATTGAAATTTCCGAGAACTATTCTCTTCGGCCATACAACACATTCGGAATTGATGTGCAAGCAAGGTTTTTTACACGGGCCTACTCACACTCAGATTTAAACGAAGCAATTGCTCTTGCAAAATCTAAAAACTTAGAGATTCTTGTTTTGGGCGGAGGAAGCAATGTACTCTTCACGCAAGACCAAAACAAAGTTGTAGTGCTGAATAGACTCATGGGCAAGCAAGTGGAACAGGAAGATGAGAACAACTATTTTGTAGGTGTGGGTGCAGGAGAAAATTGGCATGAGTTTGTTCAAACAGCCATACATAACAATTGGGCAGGTATTGAGAATTTATCACTTATTCCCGGTTGCGTTGGTGCAGGGCCCATGCAGAATATTGGCGCATACGGTGTTGAGTTATCAGATGTTCTTCACTCTGTAGAAGCCTTGAATATTCATACCAATGAGAACCATGTGTTTTCATTAAATGAATGTGAATTGGGATACCGAGAAAGCATTTTTAAACGAAAAGAAAAAGGGAATTGGATCATAACCAAAGTCAACTTTGAACTGCTCAAACGACCACGTTTTAAGGTCGAGTATGGCGCCATTCAAAATGAATTGGAAAAAATGAAAGTTGATATTCTCTCTATAGAAGCAGTATCACAGGCGGTTTGTCAAATTAGAAGTTCCAAATTGCCAGACCCAAAAGTTTTGGGTAATGCAGGAAGTTTCTTCAAGAATCCGACCATTACAATAGCGCAATATGATCAATTAAAGCAGATTGATGAGCATGTTCCATTTTATCCAGTATCAGATTTGGAAGTGAAAGTTCCTGCCGGATATCTGATTGAAAAATGTGGATGGAAAGGAAAGCAAATTGGCAGTTGTGGAGTACATCATCTGCAGGCATTGGTTCTTGTGAACCATGGAAATGCCAAAGGAATGGAGTTAAAAAATCTGAGTGAAGAGATCATTCAAAGTGTGCATGAAAAATATACGATAAAGCTAGAGAGAGAAGTTAATCTTTATTAGACAAGACTTTTGAGATTTTGAATCATCTCATTTTTAATAGCTTCGTATCGCTGCTCATCAATGAAATGGTTTTCATCCAAGACAAGGAGGTCGTTCAGATACAAGCGATCAGCATGGGTGTTTACCCGAAAAGCTTGATGCATATAGAACTGACCCATTCTGGAGTATTCTTCAAATTGTTCAAAAGAAAATATTTTAACAATTCTATTTCCTTGAGAAAAAATTAGAAACTTTGGAAAATTCATACAACAAAGATGAGCGAAACTTCTGAATTATTTTTTCTACAACGAATGGCAAATGATGTTTTTCAGAAACATTCGCATGAACTTCATAAAATAACAATCATTCTGCCCAGCAATAGAGCAAAGGCGTATTTCGCGAAGCACTTATTTGAATGCGCAGGAAAACCCATTTTATTACCTCAATTGCTTCAAATGTCGCAATGGGTGCAGCAGCTCTCAGGATTGGTCACAACAAATAAAATGAGTTTGCTGCTGTTAATGTATGAGGCGTATGCCAACGTGGTGGAATCGCCAGAATCTTTTGAAGCCTTCACCAAATGGGGTTTAACTGCATTAGACGATTTCAATCAACTAGATGGTGCACTTGTAAACGGTGAGCATTTTTTCAAAAACTTAAGAGACATTAAAGACATTGAGGCCTGGAGTTTCAATTCCGAAGAGTTAACTCCATCTCAAAATGAATTTGAAAAATTTTGGATTGAACTCGGATTGATTTACCAAGAATTCAACAAACTGCAAGAAAACCGTTTACAGTTCAGTTACGCCAAAATAAATAGAATCTTAGCAGAGAAGTCCCCGCCAAATTGCGAGGAAACGGTTTATTTAATTGGACTTTCATCTTTTTCTCGAGCAGAAGAAAAGTGGATTACCCAATTGGCCAAAAAGGGAAATATTCATTTAAACTTTGATGCAGATGTTTATTATGTGAATAATGCACAACATGAAGCGGGTTTGTTTTTTAGAAGGTGGGAAAAAGAACAAGCTGCATTTTACAAGACCAATGATTTTGAGCGTTATCCGCGTGAGATTGTATTTTCTAAAGTAGTTACTCCACTTGCCGCCGCTTTTGCCGCCGCAAAATTGGTGAATGAATTAGATGAAGAGCAAAGAGAGCAAACCGCAATTGTTTTAACTCAGCCGCAATTACTTCGTCCGTTTTTAAACGCATTGAATATTGATTCACCAATTAATATTGCCCTGGGTTATCCAATAGATCAAACGTCTGTATTTCGAACTACCAAAATGCTTGTGCGTTTATGGTATCGTCTGAATACGAATTTAAGTAAGGGGCTGTATTATAAAGATGTTCTCTTATGGTTGTCTCAACCCGATATTAGAGCAATACTCACTGATGATTTAATTGCCAGTATTCAGGCGAAAATTGCAAAGAGGCGATGGGTGTACATTCGAGAAAAAGATTGGAAGGAATTAACTTCTGATTTCCCGAAATTGGATTTTGTATTTCGTCTTTTTACAATTGAAAACTTCAATTTGGAAAACGTTCTTGCACGTCTAGAAAATTGGTTAGAAGTAATGGAAAAAAATCCGGCTTTTGATGAACTTTCCAAAGAAGCCATTCTGCGTATGCAAGGCATTGTCTTCAAAATGATGGACCATGCGCGTGAAAATAAATTTCTGCACGCAGTTGAAAACATCGATATCCTCTTTCAGCATTATGCCACAACAGAGACCGTAACTTTTGAAGGTGAACCTCTAGAAGGAATTCAAGTGTTGAGCCCTCAAGAAACACGAGGAGTAAATTTTAAGAATTGTATTGTTGTTGGGGCGAATGACGATGTGTTTCCCGGTACAGGTAAGTTAAATTCACTTATTCCATTTGATTTAAGAAGGCCTTTCCATCTTCCACTTCCAGAAGACAAAGAGGGAGCAGTGGCCTATACATTTTACAGACTTATTCAGCGCGCAGAAACTACACGATTAATCTATTACACCCAAAGCAGCGAGTATAAATCTACTGAACCTACACGATACATGTTGCAGGTGAAACATGAATTATCCGATGCAAAATATCGGACCACCGTGCGTGAAGAAGATTTTGTTCATGAGAATCAAGGGACTCAAAATTCAGATACCATAATTCAATCCAATGAATTTTCACGGTCACGCATTAAGGCGCTTCTTGAAAACGGAATTTCTCCTTCCGCATTGAATAAGTTTCTCGCTTGTCCATTGGATTTTTATTATCGGTATGTCATTGGACTCGGCGAAATGGAAGAATTAGAGGAAAGCATGGAAGCAGCAACACTTGGTATTGTTGTACACCAAGTTTTAGAGAAACTCTTCGAGCCATTCGAAGGGTCTGTAATTGGTTCAGATGACATCAAGAAGTTCCTTCCCCAAATTGAAACTCAACTTGATTTGGCCATCCAAGAGAAATACACCAAAGACAATGAACTGTCAGGTTTTGATCTCATCACCAAAGGCGTGGCCCGAAGAATGATTGAAAACGTATTCAAATTTGAAATTGAAAGACTTGAAGGTAAGCAAGTAAAAATAGAGGGTGTTGAGGAATCACTCGAAGCTAGTCTTCCAATGAATAAAGTAGGTCGAACAGAATTGGTGAAACTGAAGGGACTCGCAGACCGAATTGATTCTGAAAATGGACATTTTCATATTATTGATTTCAAAACGGGTAAGGTTGAACCAAAGCAAGTAACCTTTCAAGAGTCAGATGAGAAGTGGTTAACCGATCGGAATGGTAAATTAATCCAATTGCTATCTTATACCTACATGTGGCATAAAAAGGGTGTTGATCCAGAGAAAATTTCAGCAACGCTCTTCGGGTTGAAACAGTCCAAACAAGGGTATGTTCCATTGCACAGAGGGAAGAATGAGGCGCGAGTTACAGAGGCCGATATGGAAAGATTCGAAAAGGAACTGTTGGATGTTATTGTAAAAATGTTGGAAATTTCTGAATTTGCGCATCATCCGGAAGCCAAATATTGTGAATTTTGTACCCAGTGAAAAAAAAGGTACTCATCATTGTTTACTATTGGCCTCCTTCAGGTGGAGGTGGTGTTCAACGTTGGTTGAAGTTTGTAAAATACTTGAAGCAAACCAACTGGGAACCGGTTCTTGTAATTCCTGAAAATGCAGATTATCCCATTTATGATGATGCCCTGCTTGCGGAAGTTCCCAATGATTTGGAAGTTTTAAGAGTCCCTATTTTCGAACCCTTCAGAGCGTTAAGAAAAATAATGGGGAAGGGAGATGCTGGCATAAGTGCTGGATTTATTCAATCCAATAAAGCACCAACAATGACTGAGAAAATAATGGCGTGGGGACGTGGAAACCTCTTGGTGCCAGATGCAAGGAAATTCTGGATTTCACCCGCAACACGAGCTATTTTGAGCTACTTAAAGTCAAATGAAATTGATGCCATGATTTCAAGTGGGCCTCCCCACAGCATGCATCTTATTGCGAGAAATGTACATAGGAAAACACAGATTCCGTGGTTAGCAGATTTTAGAGATCCGTGGGTGAATATGGATAATGCAGACAAATTTCGCATGTCTGCACGGGCGAAACGAAAACATGAAAGATTGGAAAGGGAAGTGCTCAAATTAGCAACAAGTGTTGATACAGTCAGCTGGCACTTAAGTAAGCAGTATGAGGCTATAAGAGGCAAATCGGTTCATGTACTAACCAACGGATTCGATCATGTAGATTTTCTTGATAGACCCTCTCAAGAAAATGAAGATATTTTACTTGGCCATTACGGAACATTCGGCGATGATAGAAACCCCATTGCACTTTGGAAAGCTTTGTCAGAATTGGTTGAAGAAGATGAGCCGTGGAAAAACCGAATGAAAATTCGGTTAGTTGGCCCTACCGACGGTGCTGTTTTAGCCTCCATTAAAGAACACAATTTAGAGACCTATCTTGAATACACACCATATGTGAAACACAATGAGGTTTTAGATTTGATGATGCAAAATCAAATACTTCTTGTCATTTTAAATCAGAATGCAAATGAGGAAGGCCGGGTTACAGGGAAAATATTTGAGTATGTAGCCACAGGGAATCAAGTGCTAGGTATAGGAAGCCCTACAAGCGATTGCGCCAAAGTTATTGAAACAACCCATGCAGGTGAAATGGTATCCTTCACCAATAAAGAGAGAATTAAATCGGCTCTTCTAACCATGCAAGAGAAGGGCAGAGAGCAACCATTAAATAACACAGTAATGGGTTATTCTAGACAGAATCTAACCCATGAATTGGTTCAGATTTTAGATGAAATGACCATTAAATAGAACTAAGATTTTTTTCTTGATGCTCCGGGTGTGCCCTCAAGGAATTTTACCATTTTACCATTTTCAAAAACGCCCTTTTCTATTAACTGTCTTGTTTTCTTGTCATAGAAAGAGCACACGCCGTGGTATTTGTTGTCTTTGTAATTGGCGTCTTCTTCAATAGCGCCGTTTTCGCTGTACGTAATCGAGTGTCCGTTCAATTTACCTTCTTTATATGAACATACCCTCCAAAGTCCACCAAAATCATAATAGTATTCCCACTTGCCATCACGCTTGCCATTTTTGAAATTCCCATCACTCATCTTTATATTATTCTCATTCATCAGAACTTGTCTGCCATGCAACTCTCCTTTTTTATTGTAGGTAATGAGAGATTCTATTCTTCCGCGTTCATCATAGTTAATCCATTTTCCAACTTTTAAATCGGAATTCCAACTTCCTGAATACAATTTCAATCCGTTTTTGGGTTCAAATCCTTCCCACTTCCCATACATTTTTCCCTGTTTGAAACTGCCTTGATCTTTGAGTTTTCCATTTTCATACCAGGCCATCCATTTTCCATCTTCCTCACCATTTTTATAATTGCCCTTTTGTAAAATTTGTCCGTTCTCATACCAGTTGAACCATTCACCTTCTTTTTGGTCGTTGACAAAATTTCCAGTTTTCCACTTTTTTTCTGAGGGATATTGATAGTCCCATTTTCCTGTCATTTTTCCTTTTGAAAATTTCCCTTTCGATTGCCACGAACCATTGCTGTGATAGTAGGTCCAATCTCCCTCTTGTAAATCATCTTCAAATGTTCCCTCCATATCGGGTTGTCCGTTTTCTCGATACCAATTCCACTTACCTGTTTTTTTTCCGTCAACGAATTCACCTTTGACATATAATTTTTCAGAATTGAAATATTCCTCATACGGTCCAGTAACAATACCGTTGGTATAGGTAGTAGAGGTTCGAACTTTTCCGTCTAAGAAGTAGGCAATCCAAGCACCTTCTTTTACTCCATTTTTGAATTCACCTCGCGATTCAATGAGATTGTTTGAATAATATGATTCAAAAATGCCATGTGATATGCCATTTACATAAGGTGTTTTCGATTTTAATGTTCCGTTTTCGTGGTATTCAATGAGTTCGCCAAGACCATTTGTAATGGTAATCGAACCCTTGCTATCGCGAAAAGTCAAAAGACGCATGCCATCTGTGTTGAATTCAATTTCCTTTTTCACACTTCCTTCCTCATTGAAATACTTCCAAATTCCAGTCTCAACACCCTCTTGATATTGTCCTGTCTCTATGACTTTGCAACTTTCGTTGTATGTGATGAAAATACTATCCTGCACCCCATATTTAAAGAAACCTTTCGTTTGAATATTCCCGTTCATGTGGTAGCGAATAACGCTTCCATTTAAATAACCGTTGGTGTAATTGGCCACTTCTTGCAGTGCACCATTCTCGTAATAATAATTCCAGATACTGTCTTCTTTTCCGGCTAAATTGAATTTTCCAATACTCTGAATTTGGCCATTCGGATATTTGATTTTTGTCAAATTACCTTGTGCAAAAACCAATTGTGAAAGCAAATGAATAAAAAGGAGAAGCATGTATTTCATTCCCCGAAGATACATGGATGGGGAATTATTTTGAGGTCGAAATTGGTTCAAGTTTGAACATAATCCTGTGAAGTGTATTGTTTTCATTTCAAGCCTTATCTTTGGTTGATATGAAATTCAATCGTACCATTTATTTGATTTGGGTGTGCGTAATGGCAATGACCAGCATGTCATGTTCAATTCTTTTCAAAAAACAAACAGGTGAAAATCCATCGGAAGAAGGCTATGGTGTCAATAAGAACAGTAGGAAGTATTACGAATACATGCGCAACAGAGATCCTGAAACCGGTGAAGTACCAGTGGGTATTTTCAAAAAGAGTGTTGAATTTGCAAACCGCACACCTCGTGCCTCAGAATTTGAAAGAGATTATTCTTGGGAAGTTAGAGGCCCAGTGAATATTGGTGGAAGAACACGCGCTTTCGCCGTTGATATTTTAAACTCAAATCATCTCATAGCCGGTTCGGTTACTGGTGGTGTTTGGAATTCAAATGATGGAGGTTTAACCTGGAGTAAAACCTCAGCACCTGATCAATTGCAAAGTGTGAGTTGCATTGTACAAGACCAACGCGCTGGTCATGAACAGACTTGGTATTATGGTTCGGGGGAAGAATTTTATGGTGTTGTAAGTGGAACTTCGTTTACCGCTCTTTTAAGTGGTGACGGTATTTGGAAAAGTACAGATAACGGTCAAACGTGGCAGCAATTAGAAAGCACAGCAAGCGGAACACCTCAAAATGTATTGCAAAATGGAAGCTATGATTTCGTTTGGAGAATGCTTGTAGATCGAAACAACACCTCAAATGATGTTATTTATGCTGCCGTTTACAATGGTGTCATTCGAAGCGAAGACGGGGGGCAAACATGGTCTGAAGTTTTGGGCTTCACTTCTGGCGCAAGCGAATTTGTTGACATCATTCAAACTCCATCCGGCGTATTGTATGCCGCTATGAGTGATAACTCTACCAATGGCGGTGGTTTTTTCCGCAGTATGGACGGTATCACATGGACAGAAATTTCTCCTATAGTTGGTGATATTCCGAACCTCAGAAGAACTGTCATGTGCGTCAATCCGCAAAATGAAAACGAAATCTATTTCCTCGGAGAGACCATTAACAATTCAACTTACCCGATTGATCATTTTCTTTATAAATACACTTATATCGATGGAGACGGTTCCGGGTCCTCGGGTACGTGGGAAAACAGATCAGCCAACCTGCCTTCTGAACCATGCCAATTGTTCACCGGAATTGATTATGATTTCGCTACATTCCGAACGCAGTTCAGTTATGACATGTGCATAGCGCATCACCCAACCATTCCCAATATGCTATTTATTGGCGGAACCAATCTGCATAGAAGCAACAACGCCTTTGAAACAAATGATCAAGATGAATGGGTAGGCGGATACCGCTGCAATGTTCCTGAACCATGGTTTTATGTTTATCCCAATCACCACCCAGATCAACATGCTGTTGTGTTCGACCCGAATAACCCTTCGGTTATGTACAGTACAAACGATGGAGGAATTTATAAAACCATTCAACCTGAAGCTGACAGCATTGTATGGGCCTCTTTGAATAATGACTACCGCGTATCTCAGTTCTATACCACCGCAATTGAGCAAGGGCTTAGTTCAAGTGATCTTGTTATGGGAGGTATGCAAGACAACGGTACTTGGTTAACACATACGAATGATAACCAAATCAATTGGAAAGAAATGCACTCCGATGACGGTGCGTATTGTGTCATTCCGAACGGAGCAAATTACGTAATTACCAGCAGCCAAAGCGGAAGAATTTTTAAGAAATCCATTGACAATGAAGGACATTTACTTTCAACAGAACGCATAGATGCCCAAAACGGTCCAGATGCATTGTTTATTAATCCATTGTTGCTTGATTCTTGGACAAACAGGCTGTTTATTGCGGGTAATAAAATGATCTGGTATCTTGATCGAGTAGATACTATTTCCGTAACCGGCAACTATCCAACAGCTCGAAATACAGATGATTGGAATTATTACAGCGCAAGTACAATAAGTCTTACACAAGGTAGTATCTCATGTTTAGATATGCCATACGGAGATAATTCGGTGCTGTATTACGGTAGTACTCAAGGGAAATTATTTAAATTGAATGACCTATACGGAACGCCAGCGAAAACAAATATTTCATCGACTAGTTTTCCAACTAACTCATACGTTTCCGCTGTGAGTGCAAACGATTTAGATGCCAATGAGTTGATGGTGAGTTTTTCAAATTTCAACAAGAAAAGTATTTTTCATTCAACAGACGCAGGAACAACTTGGACGCACGTGGGTGGAAATTTAGAGGAAAATTTAGACGGAACAGGCAATGGACCAGCTGTTTATTGGGTTGAAATTTACCCAAGTAATCCGCCTGTTTATTTTGCTGGAACAAGTGCAGGATTATTTTCAACATCACAATTGAACGGCGACAGCACCATTTGGTTCATGGAAGGTGCAAGTTCAATTGGAAATGCCGTTGTGAATATGGTGGTGGCTAGACCATTTGATGGAACCGTTGCTGTTGCCACACACGCCAATGGCATATACACGGCTCATTTACCTGCAGTCCCTGAAATTTCAAACGTTCAAAATATAAATCAAGAGTCGGTAGTCCGTGTTTTTCCAAATCCAAGTTCCAATGAATTCCAATTCAATTGCCCTGAAAAAGGAAAAAAAATCTTCCGGATTTACAATTCAAACGGCGCTTTAATCTGGGAGGAATATATACTTGAGAATGCAGATTCTTGGAATTGGCAACCCCTTGCTGAAGGTATTTACTTCTACGAAATTGTAGTGAATCAAAAACAACTTAGCGGAAAACTCATATCAACAAAATAACATGTCTGAAATTATCTCAACCAACAATGCTCCGAAACCCGTTGGAGCATATCCACATGCAAGAAGAGTAGGTAACTTACTTTTTTTATCTGGAGTAGGACCAAGAATTGCGGGAAGTGACGCGAACGATACAGGGGTTCCAGGTTTGCAATTGGATAAATTTGGAAATTTTGTGACTTTTGATTTTGAAGCGCAATGCCGAAATGTTTTCGATAATGTGCGGGCCATACTAGATGCCAGTGGTTCCAAATGGGAAAACTTGGTAGATGTAACAGTATTTCTGGTGAATATGAAGCGAGACTTCCATACCTACAACAGGTTGTATGCAGAGTACTTTAAAGATGCGAATCCATGCAGAACTACAGTAGAAATAAATGCTTTACCATCACCAATTGCCATTGAATTGAAGTGCATTGCTACCATAGATTAATTTTTTGGCCCAAACTTTGAAATTTTTCGGTTACAATTCACGTTACGAATTTTAATACGAAAAACCATGAGAACACTTTTTCTCACTTGCGCTTGGATAGCCGGAACAGCTACCTTGTCTGCACAAAGCTCAAAGCCTACACCCGTTAACATTGATAATCTTCCAAATCACACCTTACGACAGGTGCAAAACAACGCCTTTCAGGTAGGTGAAAGGTCGGTATATCGCTTGCATTACGGAGTGGTAGATGCGGGTCTCGCTACAATTACAGTCAACCAAAGCGAAAAGAAATTTGGTGGCAGGGATTGTTACCATATCGTAGGCGAGGGATACAGCATAGGTTCATTCGATTGGTTTTTTAAGGTTCGCGATAAATATGAATCTTACGTAGACAAACAAGCCATAGTTCCTTTACGTTTCAAGAGAAATTGCGATGAGGGAGGGTATTTGGTCAATCAGGATTATTATTTTTTCCAACACAAGCGCGCCTTTAAGAATAGAAAGGGTGAGGGTTTTTCAGCACCTGCAAATCTTCAAGATATGGTTAGCGCTGTTTTTTATGCTCGCACCATGGATTTCTCATCCGCTAAAGAAGGAGATATTTTTACAATTCCAACTTTGGTAGATGATGAGATTTACAAACTAAAGATGAAGTATGTAGGCAAGGAAACGGTGAAGGTCGATGCAGGAACTTTCAATTGCTTGCGATTTGTTCCCATTGTGCAAAAGGGTAGAATTTTCAAAAAGCAAGATGACTTATCGGTTTGGGTTACAGATGATGCGCACCATCTTCCTATACTTGCTCAAGCAAAAATTCAAGTGGGAAGCGTTAAGATGGAGCTCAAAGAATTTTCAGGAGTTGATTTATCCTCTGTAAAAAAATAAATTTCAAATGAAAAGAGCCTCAATGTTGAGGCTCTTTTTTTATGGTAATAAATTTACTCTTTTATGATTCTCTGCGTGGCATAACCATTCTCGGTATGCAATACAATTTCGTATACTCCGGCCGTCCATTTTTCAATAGAGAATTTGTAAAAGGTTGAATTGAATTGGAAGGTCTCAACAAGCGATCCGTTCATATTGTACACCGAAGCTTTCACATTTCCAGCATGAACGTTTAAAAGAATGTTCAACTCGCCTTGTGTAGGATTCGGATAGATTTGCAAGCCGATGCTTTCAAGGCTGTATGTCTCAATACTCACCTCATCTATTTCACCATCACAATTGTTGTCTATGCCATCTGCAGTCTCAATTGCATTTGGATTAATTGCAGGGTTGGCATCGTTGCAGTCTAAATTGTTTGAAGAAGAATTCGTTGGCGGAGTGCATGAATAATAAATTACACCCGAGCCAAAACCATCACCATCAATATCCATATAATATCCTGCTGCAAGCCCCTCATCAACTACCCCGTCACAATTGTCATCTATGCCATTGCATAACTCTGTAATACCAGGGTTCTGAGTGGCATCATTGTCATTGCAATCACCATTGCACAAGGTGTAGCCATCACCGTCTGAATCAAAACCTTCATCAATTAAACCGTTGCAGTTTTCGTCTATGTTATTACAAAGTTCTATAGCTCCAGGATACGCCAATGCATTTCCGTCATTGCAATCGTCTACACAACTGAAATACCCATCTCCATCTAGATCTTGGTTCAAATTCACATTGTTATTATTGTCGTTGCAATCGGTGTTGTTTGAGACATAACCCTGTGGTGCTGTGCACCCTTCAATCATGGAGTTCGTATCGCCAAATCCGTCGTTGTCTGTGTCTGCGAAATATTGAAAAACTGAGGCAACGGTTACCGCATCAGTCCACGTTATGCTGTCGTTCGCAGTGCCATTACTTACTACCAAAGTAACATCATATATCCCCGGTGTTCCATACATCACAAATGGGTTTTGATTTGAGCTTGTTGCTGGAAATCCGCCTTCAAAATACCAAGTCCATGCTATCGGATTGTTGTTTGTATTGTCTGTAAATGCAAGTGGTGTATTCAGACAAATTTGATTATTGAAAGTAGCGTTTGCCTGCATGAATTGTACGGGCATGCATGGCCCAATTTGCGCCAGTACATTGTGTGTAAAAATGTTAATGGCTTCATCAATTTGAGCAACACACACTTCAGATCCAGTAAAGTTTTCTACATAGACACGCAGGAATGCAGTAGGTGCGAAATGCACTGGAATCATACTACCGAGGTGTCCCAAAGCTGCAATTTTTACACCTCCTTCAACTTCGTAAATACTTGCAGACCAAGTACTGATTGGAAGAAGATTTTCAACAGAGGCAATGGTCGCTCCGGCAATATCAAATTGAACGGCATTCACCGGACCATCTGGGTTGGTAATGGTAATATCGAAATAACCTTGAGCTGCATTAACATTGGTTACTCCCAAGGTTACTGTTTCTGAATTATCAAAAATTTCAGGATCCCATCCACAAGGCTGCATGTTTCCTGGTAAAATTCCTGCGTCTATTTGAGCATGAATGCACTCCTCTAAATATGCCGCATCTGCAATGCTTATGGTTCCATCTTGATTCAAATCATTACAAATTTCTGCCGATAAATCAACGTTAACGCTCGCTTCACCATACAAATCCACGTCACTTTGCGTATAACTTAAATCAGTATCTAGGTCTCCTTTTTTTACTTCAGCCGGACAATTTCCAAGACAGTCCGGTACAGCATTTCCAAAGATTTGTCCAATACAATCTGTGATGGCAGGACACGAGTTCATTGGATGTTTGGTAAAACTTGTAATGTTGTTCATATCATCACGAGTAATGGTAAAACAAACTTGCGCCCAGTTGTTATCATAACGCAATTCATAATTACCCAAGGCATCGGGGTCTTGATCCCAATTGGTTCTAACTACCAAATGGTATGTGCCAGCTGGTACATTGGTGATATCTATCCATTGGCAACTCAGACCTGAACCATAAACGTCATAACATCCGGCGGTAATACCCATATTTCCACATCCGAATTTTGCTACTCCAGTAACACAACCTAAATCCAACACGCAAAATCCATTTTTGAATCCAATTTCAGGCATTAGGTTTCCATTGTCATCATACAGGAGATATTCGGCATAACCGGCATAGTGATAGTGGTTGTGGCAAGCGTCATAAATGAATTGCGGATTGTTTGCATTAGGAACTCCTATGAAATAATCTAAGTTTCCTATATTGTCTATTCGTGTAGAGAAGCGAACCACCTGCCTTGTCCCTAGGCCTTGCAAGCATCCTTCGTTCACTAAACATCCGTCCGTTGCAGTCAAAGTTGTTTGGTAGGTTGAAGTATAAAGTACATTTCCTTCTACCAATAGGTCTGGTCCAATGTCAGCACAGTTCGGATCGCCGTTGTAAAAACATGGGGCAGGAGCTTCGGCAAGAGGACTGTAATTACATGCATTGATATCCATGCATCCAACAACGGGTCCCATATATTCAAATAACACCTGAAA